>Ga0307507_10001750_pt1 | contig 47875 bp, 22 predicted proteins | sample 7_EM_MG_FD_207223 | JGI IMG/M metagenome (GOLD analysis project Ga0307507, IMG submission 207223) | Populus trichocarpa ectomycorrhiza microbial communities from riparian zone in the Pacific Northwest, United States - 7_EM | ecosystem: Host-associated > Plants > Roots > Unclassified | place...
ATCTTAGATTTCGCTAATTAAGGGTAAAGGATACCTATCCTTCCTAGTAATGCTGTTTAACTGTCTATAGTCTATACACATCCTAAGTTTTCCGTTTTTCTTTAGGATGAATAGTACTGGATATCCTGCTAATAACTGCGATGGTTTAATATATCCCTTTTATAAGTTCTCCTAGACAAACTCCTTAAGCGCTACTAACTCTGTTTTAGTAAGCTTATAGATTAGAAAGAACTTTAGACTTGTTCCCTCTTCTAATTCTATCTTATAGTCCTAAGCTATATGCTTTAACAGCTTCTTACTTTTTGGTAACCATAACTTTTTTCTATACTTGTGGTATCTCTTTGGTATATAACTTAAGCCTCGCTCAGTCTCTTTGTATGTCGCTCTAACTTGGTACTATACTAACTTGGTTTGCTGTCGCACTTTACGTTATTATGTATCCTTAATATTAACTTAACCTATAACCCAATTAATCTTTAGATTATACTCCTATAACTAAGGCATTCCTAGTATCGCCTTATCCTATCCCAACAGTAGGATATTGAAAGATATTCTGACTGGTCTCCCTTTAATAGTTATCTAAATAGGTCCTGTTTTAAGATTAATAATGCCTCCTCCATAGGCTATCTGATCTCCTAAAATTGTTATAAGTGGATACAGGTGTTCCTTCTGTTTATATAGTAACCCCATCCTTTCCACTGCCTTTGGTGATATATGGTTCCTTATTACTCTACTATCTACCAACGCTTCGAACTGCTGATCTTGCCACTTAGCTCTTAAATTTAGGTATTATCCTTAAATTTCTTTAAGGGTCTAAGGCTCTAATACTGGTTCCCTCTAGTTCTGTACGCCTCCCCTTTTCCTAACTATTAGCTGCTCAATCCTACTTGTACTTGGTTTAACTTTAGCCAATACTTAGTTTATTTCTTTTCCTCTACATACTATAGATAAGTATTCTCTAGGCACTCCCACCACTATTATCCATCTAGGTATTCTTCCGTAAGGAATCTTTCTAGTTAAAGTATTAAGTCTCCCTAATCTTGTACTTCTACTAGGTGCTAACTATATATATACTTAGCGTTTTTAAACTACTTTTCCTCTGGTGCCCAATATATTCTTACTAGGTACTTCCGGTTCTTATCTTTTGGTGCTCTATGCATATTGCACGTATCATCCACACAAGCTATCCATAATAGGGTATAATGCGCTGCATATTTTAGGTTAACTTTTGGTTTATCTTTATTTTTAAGTTTAAACCTATACCTAGTTAACCTAACCACTGGTATCTCTGCTGTGGGTATTAAGATTTATCACTCGCTTCTCTAGTCCCTGGATCCCTCTTCTAGGTTCCTTAACATTATAATTAACACTCCTTTAATGTGACTTATGCGTTTTTCCGTAATAGGTTGGTTTTGGACAACTTTTTTGTCTAGCTACATGTAAAAATCTTCCCATTTATTATTGTGTCGTTGCCTATACCACTTTCCATACAACTAGTTTAGTGTATATGGTCTATCCGTTAGAAAGTACCGTGTTATTGCTATATTATAACATCCTTTAGTATGTCTTTCTTTAAACCTAGTTAGAATATCTAGATCCTCTTCTTATTCTAGTTTATCTAACTATTTTGCCCTAGGTGTCCCTGCACTCGGCCTATTAGTAACTCTTTATAGGGGTGCTCTGTCCCTTATACAACTTGGTATAGCTAACCTTTTGTCTAGCTTCTGCTCTTACTATATGATAATTCTTATTCTAAACTTATCTATAGTTTCTTATTTTTTACATCTTGCAGCTAGATCTTCGTAGTCGTCTTACTTTTTAATCCGGGTATTAACTGTTTAATCTTTAGGCTAAATACTATATTTACCTAGGATTACTAACGTTCTTATTCATTCCCCAAACTTATAGTTTTTAAACTTGCGTTCTATACTTATTCGTTTATTACTAAACTAAGTTACTACCTTTTCCCATCGGTTTTCGTCCGTCGTGGGTTCTTGGGTATATTTTATCTCACTTTAAGAATCTTAAGCTTTTTTTATCTCTTCTTAAGAATCTTGAGCCTATAGCCTTTTGCCTTTATTAAGTGATAAGCTAGCACTAGTAGTTGTCTACTTGCTTAGTTTCTTCTAAACGTTACTCCTATTGTCTTGTAAAGCGATGGAAATTGTATTTAATAGTGTCATGACGTCTGTTACTAAACCTTGTTTGGTAATAGTTTTAGTCTCTACTTCTATTTTAACTTCTCTAAGGTCTGCATGCTCCTAGTAAGCTGCCTTTATTGCCTTATTATTGGTAAATGCTTCGCCTATGTTAAATTTATCGTCTTTAATGTCTAATCTGCGAGCTGGTTTACTAGTTCCTTTAAACTTAAATAACAATAGCTCCTATAGCTAATAGCTTACGCTATACTTAGCGTCCTTATAAATTTGGTATGCGTTGTTGTAATAATACGCGAAACTATTAATTAAACATTCTTTTATTCCTTATAGTGCACCATCGTCTCTCTATATGTATGTGCCGTCTACTGGTCTGGTTCCCTTTACTACGTAGTTACTCTAACCACCTCTATAGTCTCTGGCGAAATGACCCTATTTTCCGCAATTTATGTAAGCTCCATCCTTAAACTATTTTTCTTGCTATGGAGTCCGCCTAAATGTCTTCTACTGCGGAGATCCCTAGTTTAGCCTCTGCTCCTAGGTTTTTTAATTACTTAATTCTTAACCTTTAGGTTTCTATAGTTTCTTTTCCCATCTTTGGGTTTCTTTGGTACTACTTAAGTCCATTGGCTCTACGCCATGCTATAGTTTCTAACTCTATGTCTATTGTTGCGTACTCTGCGCCTTATATAACTGTAGAACTCTGTCTTGCCCTCTTTTAGCTTGTTCCCTTTAGTAGATCCTATTATTAATCTTTATTAACTAATCTATTAACTCTCTTAGAGTATCCGCATCTTCTATTAGGATAATTGCGTCCTGGACTTTAGCCTTAAGTCCCTATTTGTACTGTGCTATAAGCGCCCTGTCGTTCTACTTAACCTATATAGCTAGTGTTTAAAACTGGGTTGTATACTTAATCGCTAAAGTGCGTTGTACTAAGTTCTGAAGCTTTCGTTCTGCTATGGTTGTGGCTTCCAGGTCTCTAAATATCTGCATTAGTCGCTCTGCGAACCCGTTTTAACTGGCAAATATGTACCGTATATCTTAGTTAGTAGTTATTATGCCATTAGCCTGTATTTCCGTAAGATACAGCTTAAACCACTTAAGTGCCCTCCCTATTAGGAATAATCCTGTATAGGCTACTTAATTTAACAACGTTGCTAACTTCGCTCCTTCCTGTACTACTTTAAAGTGCATTTGCATAAGAAATCCTTTAAGCTTTAACTTCTCTCCTAAAAATCGTTTAATTAAAGGTAACTTAATCTTTGCTGCTCTAATTCCATTAATGCGTTCTTTAAGTATCCTATTGTTGTTTTGTAAGTAATTAACTATTTCCTGTAACTGACCTTGCGTAACCACTTAAGAATCCCCCTTGTCTATACTAGTATCACCTGGCCCTGAGGTTGTGGCTGTTGCTGACGCCGTCATAACTAGTGCTGCTCTTAGTGGCATGTTATTTAATTTCTCTATTTAATACCATAACCTTGGTAGTGAATGTGTAACGGAACCTTGTAGTAGGAACTACGGTGGGTTCTGTTAATAGGCTAGGTATATAGGTAAGAATAAAACTAACAACGTAGTATAACTAGTGGAGTGGTTGCCTAATAGATTAACTCTAATTGTATTCTAAGATTTACTACAAGGAGAGAACTATCTACGGTAGGGACTAAGGTCCTTTAAATACACAACCGTACTCCTAAGAAATCCTCCCTTGTACGTAAGGTACGTGTTATACATGTTATATATAGCGTATACTACGTACTCCTTGTACACTGCGTACAACGTTATGTGACTCGCTTACCATTCCTTGTTACATGGTTCCACCAGATCCATCCTAGACCGTGCCTATATTAACTAACTAGCTTCCGCCGACTCTTCTCTAAGTAGTCGTAACATTATACTTAAAGCGTCCGTAACAATTATTACGCTATGGACAGAATATCTAGTAATATAGATTTTAATCCTTTAATACAACGGCCTTATTACGGAGAGAGCATAGAAAGTAGAAGCGGCACTCCTTTACTCTAGTAAAGCCTTTCTTTAATCTTAAGCAGTAAGATTTGGTGCAATTACAGTGCCATTAAAATCAATTAAGGTAGGTAGTAAGAAGCTTACTAGTGTTAAGCTGTTCTTTATAGCTGAGAGTAGAAGGATGTTAAAGATTAGGAGGCCTAAATTAATTAGAATTTATTACGGATATAAAAGTAGCCTAATATTTAGTAAAAGCCTGTAACAGGACTAGCCTAGTTACAGTAGGAATGTCTCGGTAAAATACTTAACAGATAAACTTGACGCCTTAATCAACTTCTACCAAGTTCTGCCAGATCAATCGAATTCTACCAAAGTCCGTCCGCGTGCGCACGTGCGTACGCATCGACTAAGACCCCTAACTATTTAATTATAAGATTCTCTGGTTATTCCTTTCTCTTCTTTACGCAACGTCTTGTTTTCTTTAAGAGCTATATACCCTTAGATTTAGATAGAATTTATATTATTCCTTTAAATCTTCCCTAAAGCCTCTTCGCGCCCTTATATTACGTTGCGTTAAAAAAAACAACCACTATTAAAATGGCAAACGAACCCGAATCCTCTTTGATAACTATAAGTATTATGTCCCTAGTTAGGGAACAGTTAACTATAATATAATAGTCCTTTACGGATGCCTTAGCTTAGTAGCGGGCTGCACTAGAAGCCCAGCATTAGCAATTAATAGAAGCACTCTATAAAGAACTCCGTAATGTCTAAGCATTTACGTTAGAGACCCCGATACCGCCTATAAACAAAATTAATATAACTGTATCCGAACCTGGCCCCTTAAACGCGAACTTTAAACTAGTAATGGTAATTTAACCTATATCTATAACGAATTTAATACCTGTTATAAAATCTAAAAAGCTCCCTAATCCTCTAATATTTAATAGAAATTAAAATAACCTATATCCCTTTGTAACTAAGCTCCGTCTTAAACTCTTAATAAACTATAACTGATATCCCACCAAAGCTAGCAAAATTAGCTATGGAATATCTTGTTTAAGTAAGAATGCTGCACAAACTATAGATCTATTCTTCTATAATGGCACCTTTGTTAGTTTTAAAATCTTTATCTCCCTACTAGAACAAACGTATAATGACGCTAGCCGCGAATACATAGCTGTTATTAAACTTAAAAACCTACAATAATGGAACCGAGAATTTACTAGCTTCTTTTTGGAATTTTTAGGCCTTATTAGCGAACTAGATTGGAATAAAGCCGCTAAAGTTGCTGCTCTTTAATAAGCTACTTTGGATAAGATTAAAGCCTAGTTAATAGGTAGGGAACTGCTAAAAGACCTACCTAAATTCGCTATAATGTGTTAACGAATTAACGAGGACCTTTGATATAATAAATAAACTCGTTCTCTAAAGCCAACTACGCCTTACGTTCAAAACTCTATGAAACCAATATATACCCTAAAACGCGATCCCTCTCCAAACCTAAAAAGTCCTATATACAACCCTATGGACCTCGATACCACTTAATCTTATATACCCTTAGAAACCAACAAATGAAAAACTTAAGCTACAAACGGAGAATGCTTTGGATGTGGTAAAAAAGGATATATTTAAAGGAATTGCTGAACTTACCCTTTTAGAAAAGTCCGCTGTAGTTCCTCCTAGTCTTTAAATCGCACCCACTCCTTAAATCGCACTTATTCTTTAAGCCGTACTCGCTTCTTAACCTATACTTATTCTATAAATTATACCTAGTTGTTATAAAGTATCTTACCTTTAGCTAACTTGGAAAATAAATTGTCCTAGGGCTAAGTCGCGCCTTAGGATAAGAAGTGGAAGAGTATAAGTGTCTAGGCTCTTCTAGCGCTGATATACAACATAACTCCCTTAATATACTTGGCGAAATTTAAATACTTAGAAAATAGAAGGAGATACAAATTCTTATAGATAGTGGAGCTACTAGCATAGGCTTTATTAATACAAACTACGCAAAAACCTAACGCCTAAATTTAAAGAAACTTGATAAGCCCTAAGGCCTATAAGGCTTTAATAGCAAACCCTTAATATATGGCGAATTAACGCACTACGCTCTTGTGAAAATGCGGATAGGTAAATACCTTAAATATATTTCCTTATTCGTAATACCCCTAAAGTAATATAAGATAATACTTGGATATAGATGGCTAAAACAACACAACCCTTTAATTAGCTAGGTTAAAGAAATACTAAAATTCCGCACGACCTACTGCTGAAGTTATTGCTTAAAACACCACCAACCCTACAAATATATATAAGATTATTTAAATTTAATATAATATAAACTGCCCCTACTATAGACCCCAAACTAAAACGATACGGCTATAACTACTAATGGTAGTAAAGAATGCGAAGACGTTACGCCAAACCCTCTTAAAATTTATATAATATAAGCCGCACCTTTTATTTTGTTAGCACAAAAACAAGACTACGAAATCTTTGCTATAACTATAGAAAATATTAAGAAAGCACTAGAACTAAAGTAATATATTAACCCTTAACCTCTTGTGCCTAAAGAGTACTATAATCTAATTAATAAGTTTAAGAAAAGATTCGCAAACCAACTACCCCCGCATTAGGATGTATACGATTTTAAGATAGAACTTAAACCTAATATAACACCAAAGTTTGGACCGCTATACGGTATATTACGGGAAGAACTGCTTGTAATGCAATAATACCTTAATAAGCATCTAGAAAAAGGATTTATTTGCCCTAGTTAATCTCTATTTGCCTTACCCGTATTATTTATTAAAAAGCTAGGAGGAGGCTTAAGATTCTATGTTAATTATTAAGCTCTAAACGTAATTATAATTTAAAACTGATATCTAATCCCCTTAATCTAAGAGACGCTTAACTACCTGGCAAAGGCACAATATTTTACGAAGCTTGATATAGTCGCTGCCTTTAATTAAATTCGTGTCCAAGAAGGAGACGAGAAGTACACAGCCTTTTGTATATAATGGGGACTCTTTAAATACCTAGTAATGCCGTTTAGTGTAAAGAACGGTCCTAGTACGTTTTAGTAATATATTAATAATACGCTTTATAAATTCCTTAATATATTTGTTACCGCGTATATCAATAATATCTTAATCTACTTATCTTTGCTTTCTAAGCATCAAAAACACGTCCGAATGGTCCTTAAACGTTTGCGAGATGCGGGTTTATAATACAATATTAAGAAATATAAGTTCTACGCGTCCAAAGTTATGTACCTAGGCCTGATTATATCCTATAACGGAATTAAAATGGACCCTAAGAAGGTCGCTGCTATTATAAACTGGGGAAGCCCTAGTAATATATAAGATACTTAAGGATTTCTAGGATTTGCAAATTTCTACCATTAATTTATTAACCACTTCTTAAAAATTGCCTAACCGTTAGTAAACTTAATAAGGAAGAATATAAAATTTAAATAAACTGCTAGATACGAATAAGCTTTTAATAATTTAAAATAACGCTTTATAACCACCCTAATTCTCGCTTACTTTAACCCTAACCTTAAATATGTTGTTAAAACAAACTTATCTAATTATGCCCTAGGGGGAGTGTTATCGCAGTATAATAAGAACGGTGAGCTGCGTCTAGTAGCCTTTCTCTCCCAAAAGCTTGCCCCTGCTAAATCAAACTATAAAATATACGATAAGGAACTACTTGTAATTATTAGATGCTTTAAACAATAGCATCCAGAACTTAAAGGATTGTTATTCCTAATACGCGTATTAACAGACTATAAGAACCTGCAGTATTTTATAACTATAAAGCAATTAACGTAACGCCAAATTCGTTAGGCCAAATACCTCTTATAATTCGACTTTAAGATTACATACTAACTAGGTAAACTTAATTAGAAGCCTAACATATTAATATAATAATTACAAGACTTACCTATAAACGCTTTAAACAAATAGATTATAAATTAATTACGGATCCTATTGCCCCCTAAATATTTTAAGAAACTACGTCCTATGTTTCTAAATACGGAACTTAATAGAAACAAATTAGAAATTAATAAATAGGAAATGGAAATTGATAAGCTAATAGAATATAAATATAAGAATGACGCATGGATAGCAGATATAATAGAAGCAATTTAAACAGGAAAACGACAGTATAAAGATATTACACTCGCCAAATGCGAAATTTATAACGATTAACTATACTATTAACAGAATATGGTAGTCCCGAATTCCAAACCTTTGCGATTTAAGATACTCGAATTTATATACAACTCTTCTATAGCGGGACATCCTGGCCGTGCGAAAACGTATAAGATAGTCCAACAAGTATATTACTGGCCTATAATGCACGACTATATGCAAAAATACGTTTGAGTATGCAGAACGTGTGTTTATGGAAAGACTTCTTACGTAAAGAAATAAGGAGTACTTTAACCATTGTTAATTCCAATATAAAGATGGCGTAATATCTTAATTAACTTCATGGTAGATTTACCTAGCAGCAACGGATTTACGAATATTATAGTAGTAGTTAACTGCCTTATAAAAATGCGACATATAATTTCTATGGACTTAATTAATGTTATCTTAGTAGCTAAATGTTTTGTTAAACACGTCTTTAAGCTACATAGACTCCCTAACTTAATAATATCCAACTATAGAAGCCAGTTTGTTTTAGACTTCTAGCAAGCTTTATATAAATGATTAAGTATACGAATATAACTCTTAACTATATTTTATCTAGAGACAGATAGTTAAACCGAAATTGCGAACGCGATTATAGAACAATACCTATAAATATACTGCTCCTACCTACAAGACGACTGGGAAAAGTGGCTGCCTTTAGCTGAGTTTATTACGAACAATACGATAAACAAATTAATAGGTATAATGCCGTTCTACGCGACCTATAGACAAGACCCTTAACTTGGATTTAAACTATAACCTAAAATTAATGCGATAGGACCCACAATTAAATAGATTTAGTTAATTAATGCGCACAACTTCGCTAATTAAATAAAGCAGTTAACGGAACTACTATAAAGTAAATTAACATATGCTTAAACGGTATAGGAATGGCATATAAACAAAGGACGAGCTCCCGCGTGGGACTTTAAAGAAGGTAATATAGCTTACCTAAATATATAAAACATAAAGACTTAACGGCCCTTAAAGAAACTTAATTAGAAGTTTGCGGGCCTATACTAAATTAAAAAGAAACTAAGCCTATACGCCTATAAGCTTAAACTACTAACTAAGATAAAAATACATCTAATGTTTTATATAAGCTTGCTATAACCTTTAAAAGGTAAACCTTTAACTTATAAAGTGCCGCTGCTACCTCCCATAATTGTTAATAACAGTAACGGTTCTTACTTTATTAACTCAATTAATAATATGCAATGGAAAAAATAATCTAAATAATTTAAACTTCTTATTAAGTGGGAAGGATATAAAATACAAACCTAGGAAACCTATGATTAGATTAAGGCTGACGCGCCTTCCTTAGTAAAAGAATTCTATAAGGACCATCCTTCGCAGCCTACTCTGGCTGGATGGACACGATATAAAGGCAAACAACTGCTACCTGATATAAATACACAAAACTCAAATTTAAAAAGAACTTGAAATAAGTTATAATATTTATAACGCAATTACGTGACACGCAAGATATTAAGGAACTTTAATTAGCGGTTAAAGTTGTCTAATTGGTTAGATCTGCCTTGCTAAAACCACCACCTAACGCGAAAATATAACACGTAATAAAAAAATTATAAACTCTTAACTAAATTAAATTATTTAGAACCTTTGGTTAAAAGGGGGGGTACTGTAACAGGACTAGCCTAGTTACAGTAGGAATGTCTCGGTAAAACACTTAATAGATAAACTTAACGCCTTAATCAACTTCTGCCAAGTTCTGCTAGATTAATCGAATTCTACTAAAGTCTGTCCGCGTGTATATGTGCGTACGCATCGACCAAGACCCCTAACTATTTAATTACAAGATTCTCTGGTTATTCCTTTCTCTTCTTTACACAACGTCTTGTTCTCTTCAAGAGCTATATACCCTTAGATTTAGATAGAATTTATATTGTTCCTTTAAATCTTCCCCAAAGCCTCTTCGCGCCCTTACAAAGCCGCCCTTAATGCACTAGCTGACGGATCTGGCTCTAGGGCTGTTAAACTCTATAAGAAGCTATATATATGGCCGCTACCTTACACCTACCACTTATATTGGGACCAAAAGTTAGTGCTATTAAATAGACCTATAAGCACGTGCTTCCTAAATAGATTAAAGCGGCAATGCAGCTAGTAAGCAGCAATATGTGGGTTATTGTTAAGATTCTAAGAAGTAATCTAGTAGCGCTAAGCCTTATTAGCAGCCTTATATTCGTCAAATTAAGGTATATAAGAGTGTAGATTATGCCAATATAGATTAGTAGCGCTAAGTGTAAAGAATAGAGACCCGCTCTTAATATTTTTAGTATAAGCTATAAGCTTATTTCTCTTCTGCTTCTAGTAAGGCCTAGTGCCCTTAAGCTTCCGTATATGCTATATAATCTTATTTAGAACCTAGTTACCCCTACTACCATTTATAAGATTACTAAGCTTATTTAAAGATAGACTATTCTTATCTAATCAGCCATAAAGGAAGTGGGTGGTGTTAAGGGCTTGCTCTCTTATAATCTGATTAAACACATAGTAGTGAAATAAGGGGTAGTGGCTAAACCGACTGTCCTAATACTTAAGCATATGCTTAGCGTACGCAGCTAGGGTAACTGTACGGCTTTATAGTATGTTAAAATCTGCTTTGCTATAAGGAAATAGGGTAGGAAAGGCGCCGCGCATAATAAAACTAGCTAATTGCTTAGAGAGAGGTGTCTGTTATATAGTAGGAACCTCTAGGCCCGCTTATAGGTCTTATTAGTGTTAAACCTCGCAACTTAAAAGCTCTAATTTATTAAAGTTAGGTACTAGATTAGGAACTAAAGTATCTAGTATATTATTATCGAATTCGCTGTCTAGTATATTACTGCCAAGCTTGGTAGGCAGAGGATTAATAGCAGGAGGATATTGTATAGGAGTAGTAGGTAAGCCGTCAGGCTACTAGAATTAGACTCTAACTTATTGATATAAGGTAGCTGATCTAATATAGAGCCATTTTTAGGTAAGCTAGTAAGCTAGGTGCTATATATTTTAACGTTATAATAATTAGGATAATTAACCTTTAGAAAGTAAAGCCACCATACTATAGCAGAGCGCCTTATAGTATACCGCTTAGTAAACCGCCGACTTAGGTATTCACCACCCTCTACTGCCGTAGGCTTTACAACCAGTATATCAAGTTTAGTAGGTAGCTGTGGTAGCTGCCTTTAAGTCTTTAGTGTGTTCTGGCCAAAGCAGCAGACGTGGCCAGTATAGCGGTGTTGCTGGCCGCGTACACGTATGACTTGTAGATGAATGTATATATATATAATTAGAAGCTCCTCTACCGCGGTAAGTATAGGTAGGAAGCTAGGAACAGGCCCTAGATTGAGCCCGTTGCTTTTACTAAATAGGGGAGGAAGGGTTGGATCCTTAAGGCTATTGGCGTCCTTAACGCAGGCTTTGCATATACCTATATTATCACCCTCTATAGCTAGGCCTATTTAGAACCACCGCTTCTTGCAATAACTGCATGTCTCTATATATTTAGCCTATAGTATACTCCTGAACTTCTTAATTCGCTCCTAATTAACAACCAAAACGGGTAGTAGTGTGGCCGTAGTTGGAGCTTGCTGTAAGGGAGCTTGCCGTAAGGGAGCTTGCTGTGAGGGAGCTTGCCGTGAGGGGGCTTGCCGTGAGGGAGCTTGCCGTGAGGGGGCTTGCTGTAAAGGGGCTTACCGTAAGGGGGCTTGCCGTAAGGGAGCTTGCTGCGAGGGAGCTTGCCACAAGGAAGGTGGTATTGGCGATAGAGTAGGTATTGGCGGTAGAGCAGGTATTAGTGGTAGAGTAGGCATAGGAGCTAGTTCCGGTAAGGACATATTTAGGCCATCTGGAGTGCCTCTTCTACTGCATAGAGCTTTATCTGTGGTATATAGCGGAGGAGTAGGCAAGTGAGCTTCACCCTGCTGATTAAGAATGTGGTGCTCCCGTTATATTGCCCTAATTGTCTTCCACTGTTAAGCTATTTTAGGGGTATCTTGGCTGTTCTGGCCGCGAGGTAGGAAGGCGTTCTTGGTATTGTTTTTAGGTAGAGCAGTTCACTGGCGCCTTGTAGGATGATTATTAGTAGTAGAACCTAACTCTATAAGAGCTCTCCGCTTATTTAAATTATATTTGGAGGCCTAGAAAGGTAAGTAGAAGTAGAAGTAATAGATAGGGAAGACGTACCTTTAACTAATATAACTGGCATAGCTTTAAAAGCTTCTTTGAAGGGCCGTCTTTAATAAAGTTAAGGCGGGGCTTATAGATATAGCACTTACTGTACTTAATCGTAGTAGGATCTGCTATGTATATAATATATATAGTAGTATTAATAGAGGTGTTAACAAAAAGGAAGGTGCAATACTAAGATATTTTAATGTTTATAATATTTTTAATGTTTGTTATGTGGATTCTGCTACAACCTACCGCCTGTAAGTTTTTTTCTAACCAATCAGAAGCCAACTTTCAAACCAATCAAAAGCTGGCTTGGCGGAAGTTTGAATTCTAGGACACCCACCCACCTGAAAGTATAGACCACTTGTACCTCGGGTCAATAAGTTCTATTCTCCGTGACGTAAACCATCGTGAAGGCCAAGTTTGTACTCCTAAAAGAGCTTCAAAATCTTGGAGATAGAATTATAAAAGATGATGTACGTGCTTTCCTTCCTTCCGATACATTATGTAACTATATGTCAGTTCTAAAACCATCGGATCGGAACTTTGTCGATCGCTTGCCTTATCCTAGCGTCAACCCTCTAACCCAAATATCACATCCACATAAAATCTATTATCTGTACAAAAGTCCTCGACTTGACGAAAGAGATCCATCCACACACAGTATTAATACGCCAATAATAATTCCAAAGTAATGTGCTGTCAAAGATGAATAATATTGTCCCCAATCCTCTTAGAAATGGGAGGTAGAATTGCGTTTAGCACCTGGGTATATTGGACGATATCAGAGCCGTAGAAAATAAAATTATCAGCGAAGCCTTGAATTCTTGCTAACTCTCGAACAATCAGGGAATTTCCACGGACTTTATTTCTGTTAGTAATCTCCTAAGTTCTCTCGCGTATCTTCAGAGGCGAACTTACTTAGATGTTGGTATTGCAATTTTTGATAATCCAATGAGCTGTTAGCCGCCGAGTATTATAATTAAAACAGGTGTAGAACATGCTATGAACCTTATCGCAGCTCAGCCCTCATTCTTTCTAGCCGTATTCTCTTTTCCATGTTCTCTAGCTCCTTTGCTTCTAGTTCCAGCTCCATCTTACGAATTTCAAGCCTTTCGCGCTGTTCCTGAAGGTCCTGGTTGATACTTAGGGCCTGTCGTTTTAGTGAATGAGGTCTTCCACTACTATTACGCCTCGAACAGGTTAGTAATAAGTTCAGAATACTATACTATAATGTTAAAGTCTTACGTATTATCAGATGCAACAGAAGAGAGCCTCGAACGGGACACTGATCGAGATCTTGGTGTTCTTGAACCTCGAGGAGATCTAGAGCGTGTTCTTACTACACCTGATGATGATGCTTGAAATAAAATATCGTTATCATCATCATCAGTGTCATTTTGCTGTAACTCGTCTTGGATTTCTTTACGTTTACGTTCTAAACATGTTAGGTAGTAAATACGAAGGGGTTTCTTATACGTACTCTCCCTAGTCGTATGATTCGCATACCGGCTTAACATTGATATATTTCTTTGTGTATGGGATATTCCGTATTGATTTTCAGCAAAATACTGATCAACATCTCGTCGATCGATCTTTCGGGCGCTAAATAAAATATAAGCATGTTATAAACATGTTACAAAGGCGTTAATACCCTAAGATTGCGGGAAGAAGATACTGCCGTATACCAAATGCGTAAGATTTATTTGCCGTTTGCTCTACTGCATTAGTATGATGTCGTAGGCTATCAAATAGCTCGTGGTTGACTAAAGAACAGTGCTTATTTAATCCTGAAGCAATAACAGGGTGCCTTTTATGAATTGCCCAATTGGCAATTGGTTGCGATTCATTGGCTGTGTTATTAACATCATTTAAACGCGTTAAAAATGGATTTAGAGTAGCTTACCAATAAGTAAATCACAAAGTTCTTCGTACTTTGGCTGACTTTTACATGTAAGAAGAGACCCCATTCGTTCTTGTACAAAAAAGGCTTCGTTGTGGTTGCCGGCGGCCCTCGAAATACTTCGTAGAAAGTGAATACCACGGAAGACAAGAGTCTTCTTAAGGTGCCACGTCCACTCGCGATTTTGGGGGTCAATTTGCTGTAGATATCCTCCAAAGCCTTTACAAACACGTTAGCAACATGTTCTGATTGGCTCCTAGATATCTTACCAGCCATTTGCTTGCCATCCATATCAGATACAACAGCTTCAAAGCCTTCCTCTCCACCATGAATATGCTTCCAGCGAATCCTCTTCCGAAGACGTTCAGAAAGTAAATGGAAGACTCGCTCAAAACACAACTCATAAGTACGTCTTGTTGAGGTATTGGTAATAACACGTGCAAGAGTAAACACTATATAAATCGGTTAGTAACCTATTTATAACATATATATATTCTATAACAATACTTTTACCGTGCTCTTCAAGCCAAACTGTGAATACAATCTCATTCATATTCCTTTCAAGGATACGTTTAAAGGACATATCAACCTCAAACGTCCTTTGAGCTAAAAAGATCTTAGCCTGCTCTTGTAAGAAGCAGATTATCATAATCCCATTTCGATCGTTGTAGATATGCTGAATATAGGCCTATAACATGTTAGCACCGTCATTTAGACATGGTCAGAATATGTGTATATACTGTTTCGGGATTTCGATGCCTTTGATCAAACTCAAATTCGACACTTGCTAGTCCTTTTCCCTCAGGATACAAAGTAAGCTTTTCTTTCTGAATCAATCGGCTGATACGATCCATAGTAGCAAAGCTTGCATGAATCTGTGCTAAGGATGCCTTCTTATACTGCTTACAAAACTGTTCAAGAACAGGATTTCGAAGAAACCGCCCTATAAATATGTTAGAAATATATGAGGAACGCGTTCCAAATGCGTTTGTATCATCTTACCCAGTGTTAGATCTGGATTACTTATCCGATGCACCAACTCGAGTACCTCATTTAGTATCTGCATAGGTGGCTTATTTGGAGGAGGTGGCGCATGGCTATGTGTGCCATGTGAGGTAAAATGAATATAAGGTGTCTCTTCCAAGTCGTTTGGTACAAAAACGTGGAAAGTAACCTCACAGTCCATATGTACAAGTTTCCCTGGTCCCTGAGGGTGGTCGATCCCTAAAGGTCCGTTAAAAACACAATGCGAATGTGATACCAATATGTTTTCTTACCACAGTCAATCCTCCTGCATAGATTTGATTCAATGACCCCGCATTGCTCAGTTGACTCGGGTTCTATAACCCCTAGGTCAATAAGAGAGGTTAAATAGGTAATATCGTACTTGTCATTTGCTGGCAACGGCTTTCGAAAGTGCCCTAAATATGTTTCATTTGTAGCCTGTGTACAAGTAAGAAAAGAGTGCTGAACATCTGCGATATCCTATAAACACGTTATTAACTATATAAAAACACGTTCAAAATATATTTTAAATGATTAACTTACAGAGTATTTTTGTTGTTTAATAGCAAGTGCGCAGTTCTCTCCTTGAGAGCTACAGGCATTGCCATTCCGAAATCGCTTCTGAGAAGCTAGAAATAGACTGTGATATATTAACTTAGATTAGAAATATATTCAGAACTTGTTCTATACCTATTTGCATTACGTCTGCGGATATCTGGGTCGCTTTTATCAAGAGGTGCCCGCTCTTTCTGTATCAAATTCCATGTCTCTTCAGAGACCTTGTTGTGTTCTAAAGAACGCAACGTATTACGAAGGTATTGGCAATGCTTTATTCCTGAACAACGCATTTTATGCTTTTTACCTCTTGCGTTAAGAAGAACTGATGTTACATTCTTTGGAGGATGAACTTGTCTTGTTCCGTATTGGATCTAAAAGCGTTAGTAATACAATACAAACACGTTTGGAATATGTCTCGTAGTTTATTAACTTACTTGCATTGCTTGTTCCACATTTGTACCTCTTACATTAACACGGTAAGTATATCCTTCGTTCAATGTCTGTGGATATTCTGGAAGGCTTAAACAATCCTCAATTACAAGCGTTGTAAGAGGATTTGTAGCTGCCTTTGTAAGGAACGTAATATTGAGGTTTTCCGGCTAATATATTATTAACTAGATGAGAACGTGTTCAAATCATGTTACAATCTATTTACCTCAACTTGATCCTGAGGCAGTGTTCTGATTTCTTCAAGCAAATTATCCTCTAAGCCAAGGATACTATCCTCTATATTAGTATCAAATATACTCTCATCATCACTAGAGAAATCTAGTGGCTGATAATCATTGGAGAGATCTAGTAATATTAGAACACGATCGAAACATGTTACGAGCATGTTGTTGATTGCTTACCCATTGCTGTCACTTTTCTTGGTCGCTGTAAGGTAGATTGTACGGTAGAATGAGCGTTGGGGGGTCGGTTGACCACGTAGTCTTATATTTTGAGCTGAGATTACCCGGTGCAGGGGTTGTGCATTAGTGCTTATGGTGGGCGGACCTTTTAGCGTAGGCGGACCGACTTGCCGTTCTCCTGAAAAGAATTTTGAGCTTTCTTGGCGTTCTTATGGATTAAAACGCCGATATGCTCGCCATTGGCGGATTGCCAAGCGAAGGTGTGGGATGTGCAAGATCTGCGCTGCGAAAGAGGGCCTGGGGTACCACGCGGAGCAATGGTTCCGTTGCAGACTTCTCCCCAAGCTGACCTTCAATATGGTCTCGTGTTGTCGCATGTTGCGGTATCCTTTGCGCCTCGCTTCTGCACTGTCGAAAGTCCGCCCGGGGTACGTGTGGGCAGTCTTCCTAGTGATCCTAGTGACGTGGAGGCTGGGTTCTCTCCGCACTTTGAAAATGAACACGACCCAATTACGACTGTTGGAGGGCTGACTGACTGTTAACGGCAAGCCGCTCACGACTCATTCCCCAACACTAGACATGCAGGCCGTCAGAGATTTGTGCCGTCCCAAGTGCCGTGTCAAAAGCAAACTCTGGGGTTTGCCTGACCCAATCCGCGCACAACGGCCCTTGATTGCCCTCAACTATTCTCCCAACCGTATTGTCATCCAGGTCGTTGCCTCGACCGCCTCGCTGGTGCATACCAATCCCCCGGGTCGCTGAACGTCTTTGAAATCATTCTCTTGCTTCTTCAGTGTGTGAGGCCATGTTGGGCTGTACAGTGACTCCCTCGATACCTCGAAGAACCGCCTGTTCGCGCTCAAACTCCCTTTGATATCATGGTCCGCCGTGGACCTAGGCGACAAGTACCATGGCGAGTGAAAACTACGGATACTCGTCGAGGAGCCCTGTAGTGTTAGCTGTCACCGCAGCTATGCTCGTGTGCTCGACTGTCTTTGTGGTATTAAGATTGATTTCGAGGATTGGCATAGTTCGTAGACTCGGCTGGGATGACCATTTCATGATACTGGCTTGGGTGAGTGGTAACACTAGAACACGGTTGTATAGTCTGAATGGAAGGCTTATCCGAGAACGTTGTGTAGTGCCTTGCGTTCGGAACTTCATTTGCAATATGTTATGGCACCTCTGTTGGGCTTGGTCGACATGAGGTCGATATCCCTACACAATGGGATGCGGCGTTGAGGAAGTCAGAATATGCTTTCTCGGTCCTATATGTTAGTGCCCGTCCGTAGATACATATTAGCAGGCATTGAGACTCCTTAGAATCCTGCCTTGATGGCTACCAAAACGTCAATCCTGATATTCTACCTAACGTTGTCGAAGACCCAAAAGATCTTCCGTTGGGCGGCCATCGTAACGCTGGCTGTCGTCAATATTGGAGGTCTAGCATTGACCTTCCTCAATATCTTTCAATGTCGCCCGGTTACTGCGGCCTTCAAAAATCCAGTTCCAGACTCGGCAACTTGCACGAATATCGTGACATTATATCTCTCTTCAGCGCCGCTAAATATTATCACTGATCTTGCCATCCTTTTTCTTCCTATGCCCATTCTGACGAGCATGCGGTTGCCGAAGAAGCAGAAGACTATCCTTATCATTACTTTTGGATTTGGTGTCTTCGTCGCCGTCGTCGATGTCGTTAGAATCGCATACCTCCAGCAAGCCGCAAAAAACCACCTCCAAGATATCCAGAATCACAATTTACCATCGGGGGGCAACTCCAGGAACTCGGAGGCTAATGATTTCTCCTGGTATGCATCGCTATCTTTTATGTGGTCAGCAATTGAGATCAACGTCGGCATAATGTGCGCTTGCGTGCCAGCGTTGAAACCCCTAGTATCGCGTTTTCTGCCTCATATACTACGCGATACTAGCCAAACGGAGAAGTCTGTGACGAACAGTGGAAGTATGCTGAATCGTGATATGGGAGATCATCAGCAACTTCCATCTGTTCCAGACTCCCCACCGAAGGAGCCACTCCCCGTTGCTTCTGCAAATCCGGAGGCAACTCTAGGTATGATGGATTTCTTGACTACTCCTGACATGAATGAAATGCCTCAGGCTTGCCAAAGGACGGATACGTATACCACAGCGGCAACAGACGCAACTATGCGTACTAGGCGTCCCACTGCTACATTCTTCGACTTTGTCAACATTAAGAAGAAGAAAAGTATGGTCCATATGTCCAACAGGGAGTCAGTCTTTCCAGTCTTAATGGTAACAATACTATTCTTCATCTGGGGTTTCGCTTATGGGCTGTTGGACACTTTGAACGCACAATTCCAGGCCGTTGCACATATGTCAGCGGGACAATCTGTGGGCCTCCACAGCGCTTATTTCGGAGGCTACTTCGTTGCCCCACTTACGTTTGGTCGACTGGTCTTTAAGCAATGGGGTTTCAAGGCTTGCTATACCATTGGATTAGTGATCTATGCTTGCGGCACCCTCATTTTCTGGCCGTCTGCCGTTCTCACCTCCTTCATAGCTTTTCTGATTTCGAATTTTATTGTTGGTCTTGGACTGTCGACTTTGGAAATATCTGCCAACCCCTTTATTGCACTCTGTGGGCCTCCTGAATACTCCGAGGTGCGTCTAAACCTCTCCCAAAGCATTCAGGCGATCGGCAGCATTGTTTCGCCTCTACTCGCGAAGAAAGTGCTCTTCAAAGTTCAAGCCAGTTCACTCATAGATGTACAATGGACCTACCTCGGCATCTCCCTTTTTACTTTCATTCTCGCCATCGCATACTACTACGTTCCTCTCCCCGAAGCTACCGACGACGAGCTAGAAGAAGCGTCTAATCGCATCCCTACACCTTCCACAACATCGGTTTTCAATGTCAAAGTAATTTGGATAACTCTCTGTCTTGGCGTCTTCTCTGAATTCTGCTACGTTGGTGGTCAAGAAACTGTATCTACTACTTTCTCTGAGTACCTCGCCATGGTACGTCCAGGGCTAAACTACGTCGGCCACCAAGCAGTCGGTCACACCGCCTTCGCTGTGTCACGCTTTATAGCTGCAATCGCAGGTTTACTTATCAAACCCCGTTATATCCTCCTCTTCTGCTATGCTGGCACCATCGCGTTTGCAGTTGCGGCAATGAACGGCCATGGCGCCACTCCTGCTTCAATCGTTATTATAGTATACTTCTTCGAAGGACCCATTTTTTCTCTGAATTTTGCGCAGGCTCTCCGCGGAATGGGCCGAAATACAAAAGACGCTAGTATATTACTAACCGCAGCAATAAGTGGCGGTGCGGTATTCCCGCCCATTGCGTACGGTGTGCTGAAAGCGAAAAATGTACAATATGCGTACTGCGTTGTTGTAGCCGTTTTCGCATTTGGGGCGCTGCTGCCGCTTTGGTTGAATGGGTCTCCTGTTGCAAAGGCGATAGTGGATCCGAGAAAGGCGGAGACAGGTGTCAGGGATGAACTGCCAGGGCAGGCGCCTGCTGTAGAGGAGAGGAGAAAGATTTTCGGGTTTGGGACATGGAGTTAAGAGGAAAGGGCATAGAGATAACGAAGAATTCCCAACGGTCGAGCATAGAGAAAGGAAGTCGTGGCCGCCCCGGTGAGCCATAAAGGTTTTGCTTTTATATATTTTCTGAAGATGTCTTCCTTTTGGTTTATTCTTTTTTGGCATCTCAAGAGATGAAGATGGCATTCGGCGCTTAAAAGGAAGGTCGAGGATAGTGGTTTTGCGGATCGGTGAGCATTTTGGACTTCTAGGTTCTGTATTTCAACATGTTGATATTTCATGATTTCACTTACGACCTTTTCTTGTCTTTTCCGCATGTAAAATATTGTCGATATACCTTGTATGTAAGAGGAGATGACTGTAGCGAGCTTCTGATACTAGCACTATAGTATATAAACATAACCTGCGTCTTATATAATTCGTGAAACTACTTTCACTTAGGTTGATGATATCCTGAGGTGATGGAGCTCGTTCAACAAAAAACCTCAATCAATCGCTTATTGAACATGCTGTTCAGTCCAGGGTTCTGAGTCAGCTTTCCAGCAATTTATTCTATCTACCGTGATAATTCTCCGATGGATGGGTAGGGTGTATAGGTTTCTAGAGCCATCAACTAAATATAGGGGCATGCCGAGAAGCGGAAACCCAAAATATAAGTCCTACACCGTTTGATATAGATACCCATATTATTGAAAGGTTGCAGTTTGAAAAAGACCCGATTTTGTAATCAGATCATTTCTTGGCGCAAACTGACCTTGTTCTGCGGCGAACTTGCGGAGGTCCTCCAACATCACTCCACAGCTCCATTCTTACCTCTCTAGCTGTACGCACATAGCCGCAACTGCGACAATGTTCTCGCGAACAGCATTCTCATCCGTACGACCATCCTTCTCCTCCAGCAAACCTCCTCAATTCTCAAGCTAATACACTGTAGGCCATCCGTGCGAGTGCCCGCCCTCTCACCGCATTTCAACCTCTCGCACTCTCCCGGTTCTCGCCGCTGCAAATCCGGCTATTGTCGCAGGAAACAAGAGCGGCGATTGATAAGGCGGTGGCGTCGGCGCCCGTTGTGCTGTTCATGAAGGGAACGCCTGAAACGCCGCAGTGTGGGTTTTCGAGAGCGAGCATACAGGTTCTGGGTATGCAGGGGGTCGATCCAAGCAAGTTTACGGCATTCAATGTGTTAGAGGATGAGGAGTTGAGGCAAGGTGGGTTGATAATTTTTCTTAGTTTGTCAGTTTAGCTGGGTGGAACGGACGGGATCATGGGTGGTGGCAAGAGCCTGTGCCGGATTACAGCTGTGGATTGAGGTGCTAATTGGGATTAATGGAGCGTGGCTGATGAGTTCCCATACAGGCATCAAAGAGTATTCAGAATGGCCAACAATACCGCAGCTCTACGTGGATAAGGAGTTTGTGGGTGGTTGTGATATCCTGATGAGCATGCACCAAGACGGGTCATTGGCTAAGATGCTAGAGGAAAAGAAAGTGCTTGTGGCGCCAGCAGAAGAATCAAAGTAGACATGATGAACTACTCACGTTTAATTGTCTGAGATAAGCTGTCTTAAGAATGATAAAAAGTGTGGGGCGACGGGATATGAAATGTAAAGAATACCGGGAACGACCTCAGCATATGACTGTAAGATCATTTCTGTATATAATTTTTATTAGACGAAGTTAGGCTTCAGTTCGGTGTCCACTTATATTCTCCCTATATCATCTCGAAGGAATAAATTAGACTATGATGGCCTTACCTACTATTTTCTACTTTAATCAAGTCTATGACTGCTTGCATATGTCGAGGTCTTTTAAACTAAATATGATATAGACATTCCTTCTATTTGTACCTCTTAGACATATTTTTACCCATTTGTGGTTTGTTGAAGCTGGGATGTTGCGTGATCCTGTCCTTTACCTCTTCTCTATTCTCCGCTCAACTTCTCCGCTCACCCTCAATAACCGGAATGGCGAATCGGCGCGCTGCACTAGAGCTAGGACTGCGCCCTCCGCATCCTAATGAACCTACTATGAGGAAGAAACCAAAAACCATCATTTCAACTTCAGCAATGTTCAAACGTTCCCATCCCCCGACAAGAAAAGCTCCCAGCACCGGACACGCCCTCAAACCTGTAGCCAACGTAGCTAAAGCCCCAAACAGAAGCCACGGCATTATCAAAGCACCGCACAAACCCCAGGTCTCATCGATTCTCAAGAAACCAGGAGAAGTCCGGCTGAGCGAGCAGCACCCCCTCGCCGTAGCATTCAAGGGTATGGATCTCCCACTCCCCTCATCCCAACCCCCTCAGTCCCTTAATCCCCCCACCTCGACCCCCTCTTCGCCCGCAAGCCCACCTAACTGCTTCCAGAAACTACAACTGCCTACCGCAGCACCCTTCACAGCAACACCACCACCTCGCTGCACGACGCGCGCTCCTTTCTCCTCGCCAACCTCCACGCCACCGCTTCCATCAAACTCCCCTCAGGCGAGCGCACCCTCTTCCAAGCCGCGTGCGCGGCAGCGGAGGACGATCTCGCGTCTGCGCTCGGCGACGTCGAGCTCGAGGTGTGGAACACGGACGCGAAGGGCCGCCGCTTCCTGTCGCGCACGACGGTGGCGGCGCGGATGGAGGCGTTTGCACGGATGGTGCGGGAAGAGGAGCGGGAGATCGAGAGGCTGCGGGGGGAGTACGAAAGCGTGGTTGGGGAGCTGTATTGGGTTGCGGCTGCAGCGATGGGGGAGGAGAGGGCGCGAGAGGTGCTTGGGATTGTGGGTGAGGGGGGCGAGGACGATGGGGACGAGGAGGGGATGGTGGATAGTGACGGGGATACGGATGGGCTGTTTGTTGAGGTCGTTTGGGAGAAGGGAGGGAGGCGCGACGGGAGGAGCGCAATGGCGCCCTCGCCGTCTCAATACGGTCCGCTGGATCCGATGCCTTCTATTCCTCGGAAGCAGATCGCGGCGCTGAAGCAGCAGGTTCAAGATGTTGGTATGAAGGCGATGGAGGATCTTGGTGAAGAGGAAAGGGAGAGGGCGAAGCAGTGGAAGGAGAAGCAGAAGAAGATTGTGGAGCTTTTGCAGGTGGATTGAGCTGCATGCTGGTCTTGAGAGGGTAGTAGTGGGAACAACGGCTAGAGATGATTGCTCTGTTGTCTTGTTGTTTCGGTTTATTTTGTGCATTTTCTATCAGATCTGTTAGTTGTAAGTTCGATGTTACAGGTCTCTGATTATCGGTGTACTATATGAGGAAGGATCTGGAAGAGTCACAGACTCCCTTTATTCTTTCTTTGGTTTGTTTCCGTGACAATCACTTATTGATTGCTACACCATACAGGCCTATATTCGTCGTAGTTAGAACTTCAATCATTCTGTTCATCACTATATTTAGCGAACTTTATTCTGTTTAGCTTTCAATGTTAGAATACCAGTATTAGCTCAGTGTAGTCAGCGATTGGATGGCAAAATACGAAATGCAGATGATAAGGAATTCTTGTTGAAAGTGGTCTAGGTATGTTACAAGAAAGCAAACCATTAAGAGGCCGGAAACAGCTTGCTCTAACTGTAACAAACTTCAACCAATATCCTACACCATAGCTACAGTAAGTTTCAAATGCTCTCTAGCCTCTAGTCGGTTCTAGGATGCCTCAGGCTCCAGAGCAAGAACTATCTCAAAAATACATCAGCGCACTAACCCTTCAAGCCACTCACGTCTCGTCGAAGCTGCTCTTGAACGTCCATCTCGCATCCTCGCCGGTTGTGAACGGCACACCCAGCTCGAAGAGTCTTGTTACCACATCCGCGAAGTCCTTGAAGAAAGCATCATTGTCCTTAGCATACTTCTCTACGTACTGCCTGAAGCTCTTGTCTTTGATGAGCACCATATCTGTCGGCAGCATCATGAGAGACTTGGTCGTCACGTCCTCAAACTGCTTGGGGCCGTTCCACTTCTTCCATGCCCACTTCTCCTCAATCAGGAGCTTGTAGTAGTCGTTGGTGAGGGTGGTTGGCGAGAAGGTCCATGGGCCGTCATAGCCACTTCGGTTAGTGTGGCAACGTCCGAGAGCGTGGGCACCCGATAGTGCAACAATTTCTTGATCGTTGAAACCCATGCGGCCGAAGATAGCGCGCAGATGCTTCTGCTCCTTGGAGGCATCCGGGAGACGACCGTCAGGAGTACAGAAGGAAACGTCGCGGTCTGTACGACCTGGACGGAAGGGAATGTGTGGGCCTTGCATTTCTTGGATGGCGCAGATGCCAGAAAGAATCCAGAGGTCAGAGTAGCTTATCCAAGGGAATTTTTCTAGAGATTGTCAATAGGGGGGTTAATTTGGGATATAGGGAGGCCAAGAGAATATCGGAATTGCCGATATGTGTAGACGTACCCTTGATAGGATCTAGGAAGTCGCGAGCAGCCTTCAGGCCAGCATTTGCACCATGATCACCCTCCGGGGCGAATCTCATGGTGGCACCGTTGGAGCCACCAGTGCCAGTTTCCTTGTCATAGCTATCTTATGTTAGCCATCAAATATCACCTCCTCTCTCGATTGATCCTATTTTACTTACGTTCCACTGGCGTGCCATGCCAATCTTAGCAGGACGGGGCCATAGCTGCCGTCGTCGTACTCATCATGCTCCTCCAGTGCCTTTGCCACAGTATTATAAACCTGCTGGTAGTCCTCGAACTTGGGAGTGAAAGGACCCTTTGGCTTAACTTCCTTCCCTGAGAAGAGGTCTGGGTTCTGGCTGTAGTAGTAGAACCCTCCGCCACCAAGGGCGGCAAGACCAATGCCCCACAGGAGACCGCTGCTGCCAGACTTTGGTGCTGCATTATCGGCATATCCTCGACGAGATTGTCGGGGGAATGTCTGTCGTGGAACTGCGAAGCGTGCGTTGCGTGTGGCGGTTGCCTTGAAGTTTGTGGGGGTTAATCGCAGTGCGCCGCGGGTGAAGGACCTAGCTGCGGAGGCCATTGCGGGAGCTATCTGTGATTGTCGATGAAGTTTAGAGAGGATGATAATAGGCAATGAGGCAATTAAAGCAGTAAAAGCAGGCGCAGATAGCAGGGCTTCAATTTAGATGAGGTGAAGGAAAGGGAGAGAGTGCGGGATAATGTTTTAAGAGTGCCAGTGCTTTCCTAGGAGGTCCTGATAACATACCGTCGGACCACGGTAACTCCCTATGTGGGCCCCAAGGCAGCCAATCACCGTTGGTATAGGCCCCCCTTGTGCCTAGAACTCTGATGCTGAAGTAATCCATCACCTTGGGAACGAGAGCGCAAATTTTTCAGCACTATTTTCACCATGGCAAAACAAAAATTGACGTTTCAGGGTCTAGCAACAGAGCCTCTTTTCCCCTCGTCACTGAAACAGGGATAGTTCTCCGGTTCGCGTGGCGTCTCAGCCGGATCGATGGGGCTGTGAGTTGGAAGAGGGGAAAGAGGGGTCCGTATGCATGTACCCTATACTCTATAAATATGAGTAATGACCCCTTTCGATCCAGTCCTGGGTACTTTCAGCTCTCCTGAAGTTTTCTTGGGGAGGAGGCTGAAGCGCAGGAGGAGGGGCCAATCACAAGCCTTGTATTAGTGGACAATCTTCTACCAGGTCAGAGTTACACCAGTTCAGACTTAGAACAAGAAGTTCAAGGGAACTTAAGATTTCATGAGTATAGCTATGATTTTTATGTCCCAGGTAAGGTCAATAACAGTAGGTCTTAGGAAGTCTGTTCCGACTGATACCGGTACACGCGATATTCCGGAACATTTCTGCCTCATTCCAGAACGAGTCATCCTTGTTCCAGAATGAGGCGGAAATGTTCCGGAATATCGTGTGTACCGGTATTAGTCGGAACAAGTCTCAATTGTCTTAGCCAGGTGTCATCTTACTTTTGAGGTAGGGTTTCTCGAAATCCCCGCGGAAGTAGACGGAAACTTTCAGAATACATACTTAATCTACCTTTCATGTAATCGATCTTCCAGGCAAAGACACGAGATGACACCGCCAAGTCATATGAGAGGCTTGGATAAACGGCCTGCTAACACAAGATGATATTCCGAGTTCTGGAGATCTACAGACTATCAGTGACTCGAGCGTCATAAAGGCCATGCAGAATACTATGCATGCTGACGATGGTTCTGGAAGAGTCCTCCACATGCGTTTCCTGCTTACATAAGCATATTCCATTTGTTCCTCTTTTTGGTCAGTGTCCGTAGCAATCACTTCGGACTCCGTAGATATAGGCCTATATTAAGGCCTATATTCGTCGTAGATAGAACTTCATATTCTCATTCATTCATTCCAATATCATTCAGTTCATCACATGCCGGGTTAGATTAATGAGCCAATGTGAGTTCATTTAAATTCTTGAGATTCTCTATCAGCAATCACAGTTTGCATCTGGGGACTCAAACATGTCGTAGCACGCCTTCAAAAGGTTATCTCAAATACTGGGAGTTCTTTTAAGTATGTTGCCATTCACACAATCAAGCTTCTCAGTAAAGAAATACTTTTTGGGGAATACGCAACGGCTTTCCCGATCGGCTTTCCCGACCGGCTTTCCCTACGTAAAGCGCTGCTTGAAAGAGCGCCTGGTGTGCCGTATGCTCAAGGACCTCCAGGGGCAGCAAGAAGTCAAAGAGCCAGCGATAGATGACTCAGCATTGTCAGACATGTTGATTGGAGTAACCAGGGCGCGAAATAAGGCCGCCTTGGACGGCCTGAAGCTGCTATTCCCCTGCTCAAGATTTTATATCTACGAAGATTCGGCCAAGTTTATGATTGGAGAAGAGGGCTTTTTCTAGAGGATGTTCGGTTGCAACTCCATATTGTAACCGAAATGGAGCTCAAATCTGAATATGAGGTGGTTGTTCGGTAAATCTGACGACTTTTGAATCTGAAGCTCCTCCATATCGGTAAGCGCGTTAAATTTGTAAGCTATACTGCATACAGTAGTTGAAATGGGATTCTTGGCACCGTTTAGCTTCGAGCTCCCATTCCATATTCCATATTATTAATCTGGAGCTCCCATATACAGCATCCTGACGCATCCGGTGGTTAGCGTGTTTCGCCAACTTTCCCCTAAACAGCAAAAATACCAAAATTTCCCCTACAAAAAGGCCGTGCGGAAGTGGCTGCGCTAACCACCGGAATTGAAGAAATGCTGTATACGCCAAAATGACGACTTCTCGTAATATGGCGACTCCACACGCCTCAACCGCGATACTGCTGTCGCATTTGCAAGCCTGATATGATATTATTATCTTAACCTTCGTGATCGCGGGCGTCGCTGTAATTCTACTACGGCTCGTACGAGAGGTAGGCAAAGATATAGGAAACGTCAATCGTAGAGAGGGCGTTCGCCGAGGAGGAGGCTCCATTATTACACCAAAGTAGGGAGTCGCGATAGAGGCCTGGTGGCAGAGAGGAGCTCATTCGAATTGCTCACCGACGTCAATCATGCATTATGCGAAGTCAAATATGGAGCCTTATCTGGAGCCTTAGTTACCGAACAGTCGACTCAATTATAGATTTAAATGAGCTACGGTAGTAGCCACTACTAATTACAAAACGCGCGACACTAAAGGCGCACGGATTGAACAGATTATGATATGGAGGTGATTTGCAACCGAACAGCCCCTTAGATGTAAGACACGGGCAGTCTCGGGGCAGGCTCATCCCACAGACCCATCATGACTCAGCTTTTAGTAAGACGCGCACGGGCCACTATCGTCAAAATCAAAAAAGCTTTAAAAAGCATATGTACACCGCTTCTAAAATGATGTAATAGAATAACAACCACGTAGTCTAAATTCTTATCTAAAGCTGCAATTAAATAATCTATTATGTAAAGAACCTGCGCTAAATAGCTCATAAAGTATATATAAGTGCGGGGCTGAAAGATAAGGTCTGAAGTTGGGCGGGTGTATATACCATATATTTACTTTAAAATTATAACGTTTCTTCTTTATATTAACTTTCTACTATTTAATATAGCCGATAATGATCTTGATTACTCTCTTTCTAATCTTCCTAATATTGGGGTACTGCTAAGCCATCTATATATTATTTCTGCTGCCTCTACCCCACCTAGTTTAACTAGTTTCTGTATGCCTTAAATACCTAGTAATTGCTAAAGTAACCCAATCCTCCTTTCTAATACCCCTATAGCTGGCCAATCTGTTCCTTGTCTATTAGATAAGGTTATATAAGGTCCGTCAGGGCTCCGCGAGTCTTAGATTACAGTATAGAGGCGTTAGGTAGTCTATTATAAAGCAGTATACCTTTATTCGCGCAATACTTTTCCTCCTCTACTACCACCTGGAACCTCTTCCCCTATCTATTATTAACGCTATACTGCTTCTAGTGCTTTGGAACAACAAATAGAGTATACAGATAAACCGTGGCTGTAATTGCCGATACTAGAAGTCTAAATTCTACGTCCTAAGTGGAAGCCAAGCCCCTAGTTAGATACAAGTTTGGTTCCAATAGTAAAACAAGTCGTTAACGCCATGCCCGCCCACCACCTTAAGAAGCTATATACTGGTAAGATCTTTAAGGATCTAGACACCGCAGAAGAATAATATTAAAACTACTCTTTTTATAAAGGCTTTCTAGTTGTTAAAGCGACTGGCTTAGATAATCTATTAGCTAAAAGACCAGTAGCAATATTCGTCTATAAACACCATAGCGATGACTCTCAAAACTGGCGCAAATTGGACGACTTTTGCGGTAAGAATAGCAACCGGTAGTGAGAAGCCACTAAGGTGCACTAAAAGAGTTGCAGCTGGAGTATATGTATAGCCTAGAAGAAGCTGCCTTTGTCTAGTAGTAGCGTAAAAGGATAAGTAGCAACAGTTACCTACGCTAAGTATAGTGATCCTTTAGATAAGGACGCGCCTAAACACAAATTCGCCGCAAATCCTCTTGCCTATACTGCCTACTAGGATCGTTTACCTAAAGCTAGAGAAGCAGCCGCTGTAGCCTACGGCCTTAGGGCAATAAGAGAGACATATAAGACTATATAGCGTTAACTTTCTGTCTGGGAGTTATATATAAGTATTACAGACGCTTTAAGTACGATATTACGACTACTTGGAGAAGAGTCGGCGGAAGCTAGTTGGTTAATACAGGCACGGTCCAGGATAGATCTGGTGGAACTATATAACAAGGAATAGTAACCGAGGTTACATAGTATTAAACGCGTTAACTGCGTTAAATAAGAGGGACGTTACGTTTAATATAGACAACACGTACCTTACATATAAGAGAGGATTTCTTAGGAGTATGGTTATATATTTAAAGGGCCTTAGTCCCTACCGTAGATAGTTCTCTCCTTGTAGTGAATCTTAAAATACAATTAGAGTTAATCTATTAGGCAATTACTCCACCAGTTATTATTATATTATTGTTTTATTTTTACCTATATACCTAGCCTAATAATAGAACCCACCGTAGTTCCTACTACAAGGTTCCATTACACATTCACTACTAAGGTTATAGTATTTGAACAAGATTGAACAATATACCACTAAGAGCAGTACTAGTTACAACGGCGTTAGCAACAGCCACAACCTTAAAGCCAGGTAATACTAGTATAGATAATAGGGATTCTCAAGTAGTTATACAAGGTTAGTTATAGGAAATAGTTAATCACTTATAAGATAATAATAGGATACTTAAAAAACGTATTAATGGAATTAGAGCAGTAAAGATCAAATTACCTTTAATTAAACAATTCTTAGGAGAGAAGTCGAAGCTTAAAGGATTTCTTACGCAGATATACTTTAAGGTAGTATAGAAAGGAGCAAAGTTAGTAATATTATTAGATTAAATAGCCTATGCAGGATTATTCCTAATAGGGAAGGCACTTAAGTGGTTTAAGCCGTATCTTATGGAAATATAGGCTAATGGCATAACAACTACTAACCAGGATATACAATATATATTTACCAGTTAGAATAGGTTCGTAAAGCAACTAATACAGATATTTAGAGACCTAGAGGCCACAACTATAGCGGAATAAAAGCTTTAAAACTTAGTATAATGCACTTTAGCAATTAAGTATACAACACAGTTTTAAACACTAGCCATATAGGTTAAGTGGAATAATAAGGCGCTTATAGCACAGTATAAATAGGGACTTAAGGCTAAAGTTTAGAACATAATTATCCTAATAGAAGATACGGATACTCTAAGAGAGTTAATAGATCAGTTAATAAAGATTAATAATAGGATCTACTAAAGGGAACAAGCTAAGAGAGGGTAAGACAAAGTTTTACAGTTATATAAGGCGCAAAGTACGCAACGACAGATATAGAGTTAAAAACCATAGAATGGCGCAGAGCTAATAGACCTAAGCGGTACCAAAGAAACCTAAAGATAGAAATAGAAACTATAGAAACCTAGAGGTTAAAAATTAAGTAATTAAAGGACTTAGGAGTAGAGGCTAAACCAAGAATCTCAGCAGTAGAAGATATTTAGGCGGACTCTATAGCAAGAAAAATAGTTTAAAGATAGAGCTTATATAAATTGCGGAAAACAAGGTTATTTTGCTAAAGACTATAAAGGTAGTTAGAGTAACTATATAGTAAAGGGAACTAGGCCAGTAGATAGTACATATATATAAAGGGACAATAGTATACTATGAGGAATAAAAGAGTATTTAATTAATAGTTTTACGTATTATTATAACAACGCATGCTAAATTTATAAGGACGCTAAGTACGGCGTAAGCTATTAGTTATAGAAGCTATTATTACCTAAGTTTAAAGGAACTAATAAACCAGCTTATAGATTAGACATTAAAGATAATGAATTTAATAAAGGCGAAGTATTTACTAATAATAAGGCAATAAAGGTAGTTTACTAGGAGTATACAAACCTTAAAGAGGTTAAAATAGAAGCAGAGACTAAGACCATTACAGAATAAGGTTTAGTAACGGGTATTATAATACTATTAGATATAATTTCTATCGCTTTATAAAATAATAGGAGTAATGTTTAGAAGAAACTAAGCAAGTAGATAACTGCTAGTGCTAGCTTATTACTTAATAAAGGCAAAAGGCTATAGGCTTAAGATTCTTAAGAAGAGATAAAAGAAGCTTAAGATTTTTAAAATAAGATAAAACACACCTAAGGACCTATAATAGACGAAAACTAATAGGAAAGGGTAGCAATTTAGTTTAGTAATAAATAAATAAGTATAGGACATAAGTTTAAGAACTATAAGTTTAGAGAATAAATAAGAACGTTAGTAATCCTAGGTAAACATAGTGTTTAGCCTAAAGATTAAATAGTTAATACTAGGATTAAAAAGCAAGATAACTACAAAGATCCAGCTGCAAGACGCAGAAAATAAAAAACTATAGATAAGTTTAGGATAAAAATTATTATATAGTAAGAGCAGAAGCTAGATAAGAGGTTAGTAATACTAGGTTATATAAGGAATAGAGCACCTATATAAAGAGTTACTAATAGGCCAAGTACAGGGACACCTAGGGTAAAATAGTTAGATAAACTAGAATAAGAAGAGGATCTAGATATTCTAACTAGGTTTAAAAAAAGATATACCAAAGAATATTATAATATAGTAATAATAAGGTACTTTCTAATAGATAGACTATATACACTAAACCAGTTGTACGGAAAGTAGTATAGGCAACGACACAATAATAAATGGGAAGACTTTTATATATAGCTAAATAAAAAAGTTGTCTAAGACTAACCTATTATGGAGAAACGCATAAGTCATATTAAAGAAGCATTAATTATAATATTAAGAAACCTAGAAAAAGGATCTAGGGACTAAAGAAGTAAGCAATAAATCTTAATACCTATAGCGGAAATACCAGTGGTTAGGTTAACTAGGTATAGGTTTAAACTTAAGGATAAAGATAAACTAAGAGTTAACCTAAAATATATAGCGTATTATACACTATTATAGATAGCTTGTGTAGATAATATATATAATATATATAAAGCACCTAAAGACAAAAACCGGAAGTACCCAGTAAGAATATATTAGGCACTAGAGGAAAAGCAGTTTAAAAATGCTAAGTATATACATAGTTAGCACCCAGTAGAAGTATAAGGTTAAGGAGACTTAATACTTTAACTAAGAAGATTCCTTATAGAAGAGTGCCTAGATAGATAATAGTAGTAAAAGTGCCTAGAGAACACTTATCTATAGTATATAGAGGAAAAGAAATAAACTAAGTATTGGCCTAAGTTAGATTAAGTATAGGCAGGATCTAGCAGCCAATAGTTAGGAAAAGGGGAGGTATATAGAACTAAAGGGAACTAGTATTAGAGCCTTAAACCCTTAAAGAAATTTAAGGTTAGCACCTAAATTTAAAAGCTAAGTAGTAAGATTAGCAGTTTAAAGTATTAGTAGATAGTAGAGTAACTAGAAACCACATATCACTAAAGGTAATAGAAAGAATAGGGTTACTATATAAATAGAAGGAACACCCGTATCCACTTATAATAATTTTAGGAGATTAGATAGCCTATAAAGGAGGTATTATTAATCTTAAAACAGGACCTATTTAGATAACTATTAAAGGGAGACCAGTTAGAATGTCTTTTAATATCCTACTATTAGGATAGGACGAGGTGATACTAGAAATACCTTAGTTATAAAAGTACAATCTAAAGGTCGATTAGGTTATAGGTTAGGTTAATATTAAAGATACTTAACAGCGTAAAGTATAACAGTAAACCAAGTTGGTATAGTACTAAGTTAGAGCGATATATAAAGAGACTAAGCGAGGCTTAAGTTATATACTAAAGAGATACCATAAGTATAGTAAAAAGTTATAGTTACTAGAAAGTGAGAAGCTGTTAAAGTATACAGCTTAGGACTATAAAATAGAATTAAAAAAGGGAATAAGTCTAAAGTTCTTTCTAATCTATAAGCTTACTAAAATAGAGTTAGTAGCGCTTAAGGAGTTTATTTAGAAGAACTTATAAAAGGGATATATTAGACTATTATAGTTATTAGTAAAATATCTAGTGTTATTTATCCTAAAGAAAAACGGAAAACTTAGGATGTGTATAGACTATAAACAGTTAAACAGCATTACTAGGAAGGATAGGTATCTTTTACCCTTAATTAGCAAAATCTAAGATAGAATAGGTAATGTAAAGATCTTTATAAAGATAGATCTAAGATAGGTATACCATCAAATTAGGATTAAGAAAGGCAACAAATAGAAGGCAGCCTTTAGGTTAAAGGAAGGACTATATAAGCTATTAGTTATGCAATTTAGGCTTATAAACGCACTAGTAATATTCCAGAAGCAAATTAATAGTGTATTAGGAGAACACCTAGATAAATTTATTATGGTATACCTTAACAACATTATTATCTACTTAGAGAGTAAGGAAGAACATAGAGAACATATTAAGTAGGTCTTAAAGAGACTATAAGAAGAACAGATATAATGGAACCTTATAGTAGGAACTACGGTGGGTTCTATTAATGGGCTAGGTATATAGGTAAGAACAAAATCAACAACGTAATAATAACTGGTGGAGTGGTTACCTAATAGATTAACTCTAATTGTATTCTAAGATTTACTATAAAGAGAGAACTATCTGGGTAGGGACTATAGTCCTTTAAATACACAACCGTACTTCTAAGAAATCCCTTTGCTCTGTTTACTCTGTCTACTCTATCTGCTCTGTCCTATAGATTATATAGATTACATAGATTATATAGATCACATTATATAACCTCGGCTACTATTCCTTGTTATATAGTTCCACCAGATCTATCCTAGACCGTGCCTATATTAACCAACTAGCTTCCGCCGACTCTTCCCTAAGTAGTTATAACATTGTACTTAAAGCGTCTGTAATACTATCTCCCTTCTCTTTATCTTCGTCCTTGAAGATTCCTAATATCTCTAAGTTGTCTACTAGAGGTGTAATATCTGTTTAATTAACCTAGTTAATATCCTTACTTATTATACCTAAAGCTCCTTCTTCTTCTTTAACCCTTTGTTGTGCGCGTACGGTTTCCTCCATACTATCGCTAGGTGAGATAATACCGTCTCCGTGTTCTTACTGTGTGAAAGAGGGGTTAGTTTATATTGCGCTAGTAAGTCCTTCTACCCAACAACCTTCCTCTTATTTGGAGTGCACTAAAGCAAACGTTTGTTTGTCTTGCGATATTCGCTCTATCTCTAATGCTAAGTATGCGCGTCCTATAACTCTTAACAGTCTTTGAGTTCCCTAAGTAACTTATTATAGGGTCTCGTGTTTAATCTACCGCTGCGAAACTTGATACTGAGCTCTTAAGTGCCCTAGGCGAGATTCGTTGTCTCTAGGACGAAGACTACGCTCGCGCTAAGTAGGTGAGAGATAAGGAGCGTTATACCCTTAAAGCTCGTGCCTCTGCTCACGCTTATCTGCTTCGTCTTAAGAAAGTATATAAGAAGGTTCGTTCTAAGGAGTGGAAACTTGTTTAACAGGGTTTATTTAAGCTGGGTAATAAAAAAACTAGCTCTCCTCCTATAAGGGAAATAACTCTAAGTAGCTCGGCAATTGCTCCTCTTAGGTCCCCCTTAGGTGACTTGTTTTTTAGCGATTCTTCTTTATTAATATTGCCTGACCTGCTTTCTTTTAATACTTCTATACCTTTCCTATAGCGTTCCTTAGGTTGTTTAGTGGTTCTTAGGTAGTCTTACTATAGCCTATCCACTTTACTTTATACTATGTTTTGTTATCTATATCCTTATAACTGATAACCTTTAAAACTTACTATTTATCTTTTTTCTGTCCTCTATATATATCTGCCTTGTAGACTGGTGGCTTAATATTCCCATATACTGGCTCTAGCATTGCGACATGCTGTATAGGGTAGATTTTTATTTTAGCTAGTAGGTTTAACTTATACGTAACTAATAAAATTCTTTACTTAATTTTAAAAGGTCCTAGTCTAACATAGTCTAACTTCTTGCTTAGTCGTTAACTCTTGAAATTTTTGTGTAGTAGCCATACTTTATCCCCCTCCTTAAGATCTGGTCCCTTAGATCTCTTAGTATTATAGTACCTTTTTATTCATTTTTGTACTAGTTTAGCTGTTTCTTTAAGGTCTGTATAAAGATTTATTAATATCTTTATTCTTTATTTAGCTGTACTACTTGTCCTTTTTACTTAGTGTAGCGATAATGATATTCTTAGCTCGTATCTATAATTCGCCTTAAATGGTAATATCCCTATTTCTTTTTATAGTGTTGTATTGTATATAAACTATATAACTAGTAATAACGATACCTAATTATTCTATACGTAATTAATATAATGCCTTAGATACTATTCTAGTGTCTAGTTTAATCTTTCCGTTTATCTGTCCGTCTGCGGATAATACGCTATAGATATTACTGCGCAAACCCCTTATTTTGCCAAAAACACTTCCTAAAATACTACTATAAATCTTAGATCTCTATCTGATATAATCTTATCTAGTACTCTATGTCTTACAAATACTTCTTTTATATAGATTCTAGCAATATCTTCTACTAATATCTCTTTAGTGTATGCTATAAAGTATCCCTATTTTATTAGCTTATCTACTATTACTAAGATCGCGTTATAATCTTGTCCTATAATAGGATCTCTTGACTTTAGTAACTTAATAATAAAGTTCTATAATATAACCTCCTATGGTCTTCCTAGTATCTTAATAGGTTATAGCCCTCCGTACGGCTTATGCCTTGTTAGTTTGTTTCTTTAGTAATCTAGATATTTCTTTATAACTTGTCTTACTAGTCCCCAGATTCCTTAAATAATATACTCCTTTTAAAGTCTTAACATTAAGCCTATAGCTCTATTATGTCCTTATGTTATTCCCTTGTGGAATTCCTTAATAAATTCTTCTGTAATAGACTTAGGCATATACGTTGCCTCTTTGTTTTTATATTGCTTTAAGTCTAGATCCTCTGCCTATACTTCTTAAATCTTTTATATCTAATTACTTTTTAGTAATTTATAGATCTAACTTTCCTTAGTTGCTATAATCTTTAGATAATTATACCTAATTAATCTGTTTTAATCCTTTCGTAATAAAGCTCCCGATAGCTTTTTATTACTTTATAGTTTAGCCTTCCTGCTTAGAGTGTCTGCTCGTGCATTGTCTATTCCCTTAGTATGCTAAATTTCGAAATAGTATTCTATAAGCATTTCCGCCTACCTAACCTGTCTTTGGTTGAGTTCCTTTGTTATTAGGAATTCTATAAGGTTCTTATAGTCTGTTTTAACTACAAACGGTTTCTCTATGCCTTATAAAAATGCTCTCTATTTCTTAAGTGCTATAACTATACCTAATAACTCCTTGTTATAGATGTTATAGTTTAACTCTAGTGGTATCATCTTTTAACTATAGTATGCCACTAGGTGCCATCTATCTTAATATTTCTATAGGAAGTACGCCCCTAGTGTAAAGTCTAATATATCCGTTTCTATAACCGTCTCTAGACCTAGTTGATAGATCTTAAGAACTGGCTCTTAGGTAAATAACTCTTTAACTTTCTTAAATAGTTTTTATTGTTCCTTTCCCTATACCCATGGTTCTTCTTTCTTTATTAACTGTGTAAATAGCTTAATGTTCTATAACCATTGCGCTATGAACCTTCTACAGTAATTGTAAAACCCTAGAAACGATCTTAACTGCGTAACATTCTCTGGTTCTTGCCAATTTACTATAGCCTCAATCTTCTTTAGATCTATGCTAAGTTGGCCTAGTTTAATAATAAATTTAACAAAATTGGTCTTTCTAGTAAAGAACTCGTATTTTTTAATTGCTACTAGCATCTGTTCTTCTTGTAGTCTCTTTAAGACCTACTTAATATATTCTCCGTGCTCTTCCTTACTCTCTAAGTAGATAATAATGTTGTTAAAGTATACTATAATAAATTTATCTAGGTGTTCTCCTAATACACTATTAATTTGCTTCTGGAATATTACTAGTACGTTTATAAGTCCGAATTGTATAACTAATGGCTTATATAGTCCTTTCTTTAACCTAAAGGCTGCCTTCCACTTATTGCCTTCCTTAATTCTAATCTAGTGGTACGTCCATCTCAGATCTATCTTTATAAAGATCTTTATGTTACCTATCCTGTCTTAAATTTCGCTAATTAAGGGTAAAGGATACCTATTCTTCCTAGTAATACTATTTAACTATTTATAGTCTATACACATCCTAAGTTTTCTATTTTTCTTTGGGATAAATAATACTAGATATCCTGCTAATAACTATAATAGTCTAATATATCCCTTTTATAAGTTCTCCTGGATAAACTCCTTAAGTGCTACTAACTCTGTTTTAGTAAGCTTGTAGATTGGAAAGAACTTTAGACTTATTCCCTTTTTTAATTCTATTTTATAGTCCTAAGCTATATACTCTAATAGCTTCTTACTTTCTGGTAACTATAACTTTTTACCATACTTATGGTATCTCTTTGGTATATAACTTAAGCCTCGCTTAGTCTCTTTATATATCGCTCCAACTTGGTACTATACTAACTTGGTTTACTGTCGTACTTTATGTTATTATATATCCTTAATATTAACTTAACCTATAACCTAATCGATCTTTAGATTATACTTCTATAATTAAGGTATTCCTAGTATCGCCTTATCCTGTCCTAATAGTAGGATATTAAAAGACATTCTAACTGGTCTCCCTTTAATAGTTATCTAAATAGGTCCTATTTTAAGATTAATAATGCCTCCTCTATAGGCTATTTAATCCCCTGAAATTATTATAAGTGGATATAGGTGTTCTTTTTATCTATATAGTAACCCTATCCTTTCTACTACCTTTAGTAATATATGGTTTCTTATTACTCTACTATCTACCAATGCTTTAAACTACTGATCTTGCCACTTAGCTCTTAAATTTAGGTATTATTCTTAAATTCCTTTAAGGGTCTAAGGCTTTAATACTAGTTCCCTCTAGTCCTATACGCCTCCCCTTTTCCTAACTATTGGCTGCTAGATTCTGCCTATACTTAGTCTAACTTTGGCCAATACTTAGTTTATTTCTTTTTCTCTATATGCTATAGATAAGTGTTCTCTAGGTACTCCCACCACTATTATCTATTTAGGTATTCTTCCATAAGGAATTTTCCTAGTTAAAGTATTAAGTCTCCTTAACCTTATACTTCTATTAGGTGCCAACTATATATATACTTAGTATTCCTAAACCGCTTTTCCTCTAGTGCCTAATATATTCTTACTAGGTACTTCTAGTTCTTATCTTTAGGTGCTCTATGCATATTATATATATTATCCACATAAGCTATCCATAATAGTGTATAATGCGCTATATATTTTAGGTTAACTCTTAATTTATCTTTATCCTTAAGTTTAAACCTATACCTGGTTAACCTAACTACTGGTATTTCTGCTATAGGTACTAAGATTTATTACTTACTTCTCTAGTCCCTAAATCCCTCTTCTAGGTTCCTTAACATCATAATTAATGCTCCTTTAATATAACTTATGCGTTTTTCCGTAATAGGTTAGTCTTGGACAACTTTTTTATTTAGCTATATATAAAAATCTTCCTATTTATTGTTGTGTTGTTGCCTATACTACTTTCCATATAACTAGTTTAGTGTGTATAGTCTATCCGTTAGAAAGTACCTTGTTATTGCTATATTATAACATTCTTTAGTATATCTTTCTTTAAACCTAGTTAGAATATCTAGATCCTCTTCTTGTTCTAGTTTATCTAACCATTTTACCCTAGGTGTCCCTGCACTCGGCCTATTAGTAACTCTTTATAGGGGTGCTCTATCCCTTATATAACCTAGTATAGCTAACCTTTTGTCTAGCTTCTGCTCTTGCTATATAATAATTCTTGCTTTAAACTTATCTATAGTTTCTTATTTTCTGCGTCTTGCAGCTAGATCTTTGTAGTTATCTTACTTTTTAATTCTAGTATTAACCGTTTAATCTTTAGGCTAAACACTATATTTACCTAGAATTGCTAACGTTCTTATTCGTTTCCTAAACTTGTAGTTTTTGAACTTATGTCCTATACTTATTCATTTGTTACTAAACTAAGTTATTACCCTTTTCTATTGGTTTTCTTCCGTTATGGGTTCTTAGGTGTATCTTATCTCATCTTAAAAGTCTTAAGCTTCTTATATCTCTTCTTAAGAATTTTAAGCCTGTAGCCTTTTGCCTTTATTAAGTAATAAGCTAGCACTAGTAGTTGCCTGCTTACTTAGTTTCTTCTAAACGTTACTTCTATTATCTTATAAAGCGATGGAAATCGTATCTAATAGTATTATAATGTCCGTTACTAAACCTTGTTTGGTAATAGTTTTAGTCTCTACTTCTGTTTTAACTTCTCTAAGGTCTATATGCTCCTAGTAAGCTGCCCTTATTGCCTTATTATTGGTAAATGCTTTGCCTATATTAAATTTGTTATCCTTAACGTCCAATCTATAAGCTAGTTCGTTAGTTCCTTTAAACTTAGATAATAATGGCTCCTATAGCTAATAGCTTACGCTATACTTAGCGTCCTTATAAATTTGGTATGCGTTATTGTAACAATACGCAAAACTATTAATTAAACATTCTTTTATTCCTTATAGTGCACCATTATCCCTCTGTATATATGTGCCGTCTGCTGGTCTGGTTCCCTTTACTATATAGTTACTCTAACCACCTCTATAGTCTTTAGTAAAATAACCCTATTTTCCGTAATTTATGCAAGCTCCATCTCTAAACCACTAGCTTTGCTATAAAGTCCGCCTAAACGTCTTCTACTACTAAGATCCCTGGTTTGGCCTTTGCTCCTTAGTCCTTTAATTACTAGATCCTTAACCTTTAGGTTTCTATAGTTTCTTTTCCCATCTTTAGGTTTCTTTAGTACTGCTTAGGTCCATTAGCTCTACACCATTCCATAGTTTTTAACTCTATATCTATTGTTGCGTACTCTACGCCTTATATAACTATAGAACTCTATCTTACCCTCTCTTAGCTTGTTCCCTTTGGTAGATCCTATTATTAATCTTTATTAACTGATCTATTAACTTTCTTAGAGTATCCGCATCTTCTATTAGGATAATTATGTCCTAGACTTTAGCCTTAAGTCCCTATTTATACTGTGCTATAAGTGCCCTATTGTTCCACTTAACCTGCGTAGCTAGTGTTTAAAACTATATTATATACTTAATTATTAAAGTGCGTTGTACTAAGTTCTAAAGCTTTCGTTCTGCTGTGGTTATAGCCTCTAGGTCTCTAAATATCTGTGTTAGTTATTCCGCGAACCCGTTCTAACTAGCAAATATATACTATACGTCTTAGTTAGTAGTTGTTATGCCATTAGCCTATATTTCTATAAGATATAGCTTAAACCACTTAAGTGCCCTCCCCGTTAGGAATAATCCTGCATAGGCTACTTAATCCAATAATATTGCTAACTTCGCTCCTTCCTATACTACCTTAAAGTGCATCTGCGTTAGAAATCCTTTAAGCTTTAACTTCTCCCCTAAGAATCATTTAATTAAAGGTAACTTAATTTTTACTACTCCAATTCTATTAATGCGTTTTTTAAGTATCCTATTATTGTCTTATAAGTAATCAACCATTTCCTATAACTAACCTCGCGTAACCACTTAAGAATCCCCCTTGTCTATACTGGTATCACCTAGCCCTAAGGTTGTGGCTGCCGTTAACGTCGTTGCAATTAGTGCTGCTCTTGGTAGCATATTATTCGATCTCTCTATTTAGTACCGTAACCTTGGTAGTAAATATATAATAGAATCTTGTAGTAGAAACTACGGTAGGTTCTATTAATAGGCTGGGTATATAGGTAAGAACAAAATTAACAACGTAATAATAACTAGTAGAGTGGTTACCTAACAGATTAACTCTAATTATATTCTAAGATTTATTACAAAGAGAGAACTATCTAAATAGGGACTATGGTCCTTTAAATACATAACCATACTCCTAAGAAATCCCTTCGCTCCGTTTGCTCTGTTTACTCTATCTACTCTATCCCATAGATTATACAGATTACATAGATTATATAGATTACATTACGTAACCTTAGCTACCATTCCTCGTCACATAGTTCCACCGGATCTATCCTGGACCGTACCTGTATTAACTAACTAGCTTCCACCAACTCTTCCCCAAGTAGTCGTAACATCGTACTTAAAGCGTCCGTAACAACAGATACCAGTAGTAATTAAGAAATACGAGTTCTTCACCTAGAAGACCGATTTTGTTGGATTTATTATTAAACTAGGCCAATTTAGTATAGATCTAAAGAAGATTAAGGCTATAGTGAATTAGCAAGAACTAGAGAACATTACGCAGTTAAAATCATTCCTAGGGTTTTGCAATTACTATAGAAGGTTTATAGCACAATAGTTACAGAATATTAAGCCATTTACGTAGTTAACAAAAAAAGAAGAACTATAGGTATAGGGAAAGGAATAATAAGGACTATTTAAGAAAATTAAAGAGTTATTTACTTAGGAGCTAGTTCTTAAGATCTATTAACTAGGTCTAGAGACAGTTATAAAAATAGACATATTAGACTTTGTACTAGGGGCATACTTCCTATAAAAATATCAAGATAGATAACACCCAGTAGTATACTATAGTTAAAAGATAACACCACTAGAGTTAAACTATGACATCTATAACAAGGAGTTATTAGGCATAGTTACAGCACTTAAAAAATAGAGAGCATTCTTATAAGGCATAGAGAAACCATTTATAGTTAAAACAAACTATAAAAACCTTATAGGATTTCTAATAACGAAGGAACTCAACCAAAGACAGGTTAGATAGGCGGAAATGCTTATAGAATACCATTTTGAAATTTAGTATACCAAAGGTATAGATAATGCACAGGCAGATGCTCTAAGTAGAAAGGCTAAACTATAAAGTAATAAAAAGCTGTTAGGAGCTTTATTATAAAAGGATTAAGATAAATTAATTAGGTATAATTATCCAAAGATTATAGCAACTAAGGAAAGTTAGATCTATAAATTACTAGAAAGTAATTAGATATAGAAGATCTAAAAAGCATAAATAGAGAATCTAGACTTAGAGTAATATAAAAATAGAGAAGTAATATATATACCTAAGTCTATTATAGAAGAATTTGTTAAGGAATTCCATAAGGGAATAATATAAGGACACAATGGAGCTATAGGCTTAGTGTTAAGGCTTTAAAAGGAATATATTATTTAAGGAATCTAGGAACTAGTAAGATAAGTTATAAAAAAATATCTAGATTACTAAAGAAATAAACCGACGAGGTATAAGCTATATAGAGGGCTATAACCTATTAAGACACTAGGAAGACTATAGGAGGTTATATTATAGGACTTTATTATTAAGTTACTAAAGTTAAGAGATCCTATTATAGGACAAGATTATAATGCGATTTTAGTAATAGTGGATAAGCTAATAAAGTGGGGATACTTTATAGCATATACTAAAGAGATATTAGTAGAAGATGTCGCTAGAATCTATATAAAAGAAGTATTTGCAAGATATAGAGCACTAAATAAGGTTATATTAGATAGAGATCCAAGATTTATAGTAGCATTTTAGGAAGTATTTTTAGCAGAATAAGGAGTTCGCGCAGTAATATCTACAGCGTATTATCCGCAGATGGACGGATAAACGGAAAGACTAAACTAGACACTAGAGTAGTATTTAAGGTATTACATTAATCACGTATAGAATAATTAGGTATTGCTATTACCAGTTATACAGTTTACATACAATACAATACTATAAGAAGAAATAGGGATATTACCATTTAAGGCAAATTATGGGTACGAGCTAAGAATATTATTATCGCCATATTAAGCAAAAAAGACGAGTAGTATAGCTAAGTAAAAAATGGAGATATTAATAAATCTTTATACAGACCTCAAAGAAATAGCTAAACTAGTATAAAAATAAATAAAAAGGTACTACAATGCTAAGAGATCTAAGGGACTAGATCTTAAGGAGGGGGATAAAGTATAGCTACTATATAAAAATTTTAAGAGTTGACAACTAAGTAAGAAGTTAGACTATATTAGACTGGGACCTTTTAAAGTTAAGTAAAGAATTTTATTGGTTATATACAAGTTAAACCTACTAGCTAAAATAAAAATCTACCCTATATAGCATATCGCAATACTAGAGCCAGTATATGGGAATATTAAGCCACTAGTCTATAAGGCAGATATATATAGAGGACAGAAAGAAGACAAATAGTAAGTTTTAAAGATTATTAATTACAAGGATATAGACAACGAAATATAGTATAAAGTAAAGTGGATAGGCTATAGTAAGACTACCTAGGAACCACTAAGCAATTTAAAAAACACTATAGAAAAGATATAGGAGTATTAAAAGAAAGTAGGTTAGGTAATATTAATAAAAAAGGATCGCCAAAGAATAAGTCACCTAAGGGGGACCTAAGAGGAGTAATTGCTAAGCTACTTGGAGTTATTTCCCTTGTAGGAGAAGAGCTAGTTCTTTTATTACCTAGCTTAAATAAACCCTGTTAAACTAGTTTCTACTCCTTAGAACAAACCTTCTTATAAACACATTTAAGACGTTAAAGATAAGCATAAGCCAAACGTTAAGCTTTAAGGACGTATGCAGACTCTTCTAAGGTACGTTAAACCTTAAGTAGCGCGGAGGCCAGCTTACTATTAAGCTTTATAGTGGTAGATTGAACACAAGACCCTATAATAAGTTACTTAGGGAACTTAAAGACTGTTAAGAGTAATAGGACGCGTATACTTAGCGTTAAAGATAAAGCAAATATCGCAGGACGATTAAATGTTTGCTTTGGTACACTTAGAGCAAGAGGAGGGTTATTAAGATATAGGACTTGCTAACGTAATACAAACCAACCCCTCTTTTGCGCACCTCGAGCAAGGAATCGCCATTACTTCACTAAGCAATAGTATAGAGGAAACTGTATAAAGGCGACGCTTAACCTAGGAAAGAGAAGAAGAAGCTTTAGGTATAATAAGCAAAGATATTAACCAGACTAATTAAACGGACATTACACCTTTAGTGGACGACTTGGAGATGTTAGGAATCTTTAAGGATAAAGATAAAGAGGAGGGAGATGGTATTACAGACGCTTTAAATACAATATTATAACTACTTAGAGAAGAGTCGGCGGAAGCTAGTTAGTTAATATAGGCACGGTCTAGGATAGATCTAGTAGAATTATATAACAAGGAATAGTAATCAAGGTTATATAGTATTAAACGCATTAACTGCGTTAAACAAGAGGGACGTTATGTTTAACATAGACAACACGTACCTTACGTATAAGAGAGGATTTCTTAGGAGTACGGTTGTGTATTTAAAGAACCTTAGTCTCTACCATAGATAGTTCTCTCCTTGTAGTAAATCTTAGAATATAATTAGAGTTAATCTGTTAGGCAACTACTCTACCAGTTATTATTATGTTGTTATTTTGTTCTTACCTATATACCTAGCCCAATAACAGAACCCACCGTAGTTCCTGCTACAAGGTTCTGTTACAATAAGTAGGAAGAAATATTATAATTTAGCTAGATTGTTAAGTAATCTTCCTTCTAGTAATAAAGGCCAGCCGCAAGCGCTTAGCGCGCTTAAGCTGCTTCTCCACTAGCATAGATTTAAGTACCGGTCTTAATATACCTATATAATTAATCTAGAGTTAGGTCGTCTAATTACCTAAAGCCTTTAGCAGCTTGTGTTCTGGCTTCCTATTTAGGTAGATTTAGCGCAAAGGTTTATTACCAACTTTAGCTGCCAAATAGACGCTATATTTAATACCAATCAATCCAAGCTCTTATTGGCTATTATTACTGGCGTTACTAATACAGGGTCCTCTTTTCTAGCAATACAGTCGTTTATTAAGAGCGAGTCTTAGCTAAATTAGACCTTTTTACTAAAGTCTGCTTAGCAGAAGCTTTAGAAACGGCTACCTAAAGTTATTATTACCGATTTTGGTAAGGGCCTTACAGCCGCCTTATTAGTAGGGCAGTTAATTGCAGTCGTTCTCCAGTACTGCTAGTGGCACGCCGCGAAGGCAATGAAGAAGCGGATTAATAAGGGGATCTAGACAAAGGCTAAGAGGCCGTATAGCTACTTAGTGGAAGAGAGGAAGGCAGTAAAGGAACTATTTTAGCCCTACCTAAAATCCGAAACGGTAGCAGAGCTTAAAGCCAATTAAAAGGTAGTCCTAGATAAGCTACACCTATGTAATAAGGTGTGGTTTCAGACTATATACGTTAAAAAGGAGAGCTAGATGATTACCTGCTATATTAGGTAAGTTTTATTTTAATCCGGGGAGTAGGATACTTAAAAGCATCCTAGAAACGAGCTTTACTATAGGCCGGCCCATAGTAAAGCTTATTTCTAGGATGCCTTTAAGCATCCTGCTCTCTAGCTTAAAACCCTTATTTTAACGTTAACTTTTCCTTAACCGCTTACTCCCTTACTAGATACCTTCCAAATTTAGGTACAGCGGTAAGCTAATAAGGTGAGGGTATTAACGGAGAATTAAAATACTTTACCAATTATTAATTAAGCCTTAAGGATACTATAATTAAGCTAAAGAGGTGGATTTTAATATTATGTAAGGAATTAATTAAATCCAAATATATATCCGAAACGTCTATCCCCTAAATTATCACCCTAGATCTCTTTCAGCACCACTTCGCGCAGATTAATGGTGTAGTGATATACTACGCGCTTCAGCGAATCTTTAACTCCATACGTGGCGCGAAAGCTTCGACGGATAAGGAAAAGCAGAAGTGGGCCAATTAGGAGTGGAAGTAGGACGACTGTAACTACAAGGACCCCTACTAATATAGCCTCCCCTGCCGCCACATGCTTATTTAGTGCTTAATATAGAGGCTTTCTATATCGCCGGCTTTAATCCATCCTTGTTAGTATATCGCGACAAAGCTGATTACTGCTCCAGATTGGCAACCGCAATATATTAAGAATATGGCGTTCCAAGGCGACCCTCTGCTAGAGTACCTAGAAGCTCTTACTAGGATCTAGCTATTAGTTCTCTACCTTTTTAATATTATTAAGGACCTTCCTACTAAAGAAATAAGCGAGCTTGCTAAGAAATTTAAAGACTTTAAGGTAGCTCAAATAGCTATTTTAAGTAGATAGGTAGAGCTTCGATCGCTACCTAAGGGCGCTCCATTTAAGGTTCCTCTAAAGGCTCGCTAGCAGCCACCACCTAAAAAGAAGCATGGCAAGGTTAACCAGCGGGGCAAATCAAGCGCTAAGATTGCTAAACGCGCTACTAACGTCGCTGTACAGGAGCTCTAAAAGAAAAGGTAGAAGAAGGCCTGGAAGCATATACCTACTCAACTAAGTAGTAGTATAGAGCTTAGCCACTTTCTGATCCAAAACAAAGAACCGACAGACGAAGTAAATAAGGGTATTAAGGAGGATAAGGAGGATGAGCAACAACCATTTAACGAGCCGTCAGTGCTATATAACGAAGTTTTAGGGGGGTTGGAGGACGAGGTGGTTATTTTAGAAGCGGGGGAGGATAACAACTTATGGCTTAATAACGCGGAGGTACTCTAAGGTACTATATTAGACGATCAGTACCAAAATATTGGTAAAGAGGAGCCTATCGCAACCTATTTAGTATCTTAAGAGCTGCTATCTCTCCCACTCTATTAATCCGGCAGAGTGGCGCGTACTAGATCTTAAAGGACCTATACTTAATTAGCTCGTAGTAATTTTATATTAATCTTAAGTGATACTGACAAGGGTCCTAGTGATCCTAAGCCAAAAAAGGTTATTATTCCGTCGAAAAAAGAGGTTGTTATTCTGTTGAAATTAAAGTGATTGCGATAGGGGGCTTCTGTAGATAAGCATAAGGCTTATAAAGCTAGCGTACTTACTATTAGGTCCCCTAAGGCTAAGCGCACGTATAGTAATAAAAAGGGAAAGGACCCTATTGAAATAGACAGTTAAATATTAGAGTATTACACATGTAGATAGTGCTTTGTTATTCAAAAGTTAACAATAGTGGCCCGTGCGCATCTTACTAAAAGCTAAGTTATAATGGGTCTATGGGATGAGCCTGCCCCAAGACTGCCCATGTAAGACAAGACAGCCTAAATGTCGGTATACTCGCTTTATCAACGTGCACGAATATCACTGTATTGCGATACGTATGCGGTGTTGAAGTTGGTAGTTATTGTTTGATGATGTCTAGAAGTAAGGGGTTACTCCAAGGTCAGATTAGCTAGTCTTGCTTCGTGGTCTCGTAACCACGTCACGTAATTAACATTCTGACACTAAAGCAACTCTAAAAGGAAGGCTAATCTACACTCTAAAGTCAAGTCTACTTCTAGACTATTTGTAGCATATACGCAATAGCTAGCTCTTCTATCTATAATACGCAATAGCTTATAAATTGCTATCCAGTAAAAATAAGCCAAAAATAAGCCAAGAAAAAGAAGAAAAGGAAAGAGAAAAAGAAGAAGAA
>Ga0307507_10001751_pt1 | contig 47827 bp, 11 predicted proteins | sample 7_EM_MG_FD_207223 | JGI IMG/M metagenome (GOLD analysis project Ga0307507, IMG submission 207223) | Populus trichocarpa ectomycorrhiza microbial communities from riparian zone in the Pacific Northwest, United States - 7_EM | ecosystem: Host-associated > Plants > Roots > Unclassified | place...
AAGGCGGGGAGACGGATCACGGGGTTTTCTCAAATAGAGTTTTCTCCCCACATGTATATAAGGAGTAGTCCGCGTGGGCCCAACAGGGATCCGAATCGGACGTTAAGCAATGAATAATAATATTATTATTATTATTATTTAAGCTAGTTTATTTTAAAGATAAAAGGGTAGTTAGTAAGTGGTATAATATAGGCCTAGAGCTCTTCCTAGTGCCCATTTATATCTAAGTAGAGTTATACTATATAGGTAATCTTTTATATAGTATAGCTACTATTAGCGAGTTATAGAGCGCAGGCTTTAATAAGGGTTAGGGTAAGTAGGTTATAAGCGCGCGTAAATTAGGTATTTATTAATTTATTAATAGCTCCGCAATTAATTATAGAACGGCTTTTATATTATTTTTTAGTAGTAATTCCTATTATAGGTAAAACTATCCATTTCCATCTATTTATCTTTACTAAGTTATTTATTAAGTAGGCCAATATATAGATCCCTTTATTATTATAGCGTTCCAATCTATAACTTAGGGCTAAGACTTAGCGTTTTCCGCTTCTATATCTAACTCTACCGCTATTACTACGTCTTAATTTTATATAGTAGTAGTATATAATAACATATTTAGTATTTAGGGTATTAGGTTAGGTATTAGGCAGCAGCTACTAAACCTAGCTATTAGGTAGTTTAGGTTATCGCAATAATAGTCTTTTTAACGGCATCTATAGCAGCATTCTAGTTTCTAGGGTAGCTTACGCTCTCTACCTAGAAGTTTTTATAGAAAGGTTAGTATAAAGAGGTGTCACGGAGTGAGCACAAGCGGTGATAATATATAGCGAAGTAGATATTATTAAGCTATGTACATAAACTGTGTGATGAGGTCAAGACGTTGCGTGAAGAGAGAAGGTAAGGAAACGGGGAGAAAGGGTATATATCGTGAATTTGGTTGCTTGGTCGACACGTGCACAGAGTAGAATAGGATTCGGGTAGCGGTCCTGGCAGAACTTGGCAGGATTCAGTGGACTTGGCAGAATGTGGCAGAATGCGGCAGATTGCCATCAGATTGCCGTAGATTGCCAGCAAATTGCCGTCTCGTCGTGGTCGGTCTCTTCTTGCTGCGTCGGTGGAACAGGTGGAAACAGGTAGACGTGTGTAAGGTGTCATGGAGGTGTCCCGTAACAAGAGGTTAATATTAGCTCTAGTGGTATTTAGAGTAGTAGGTGTTAGTGGCTTAGTATATATAGGTTTAATAGGTCTAGAGGGCTTTTATAGGGAGGTCTTTAGGCAAACATTAATAGTAGTAATCTAATTTAGTTATTGTTTAATCTTCTATAAGGCTGCTACTATATTATAAATATTATTATAGTTATAGCTAGCGGCTGCATAACTAAGGTAATAAGTAACTTTTTAAAGAAGATTTTCTTAGTTTTTAGTATTATATTATATAAGGGCTCTAGTATATTCCTAGAATTTAATATAGAACTTATTAAATAATTTAGTAGAGCTTATCTTTAGGGTATATAGTTTAGCTTAGTTAGTAGCTAATAGGTTATAGTCGCGGTATATTAAGTTAAGATTATTAAGGACTGCTTGGTAGAACTACTACATTTAGGGGCTATTAGTCTTCTGTTACGCGAAGAGTCTATTAAATAGTATACCTTTTATTCGCCCGATAATATAGCTAATATTAATATCTTCTATAAAAAAAAAGGTAGGTACTTTAAGTTGGTTTTTTACGGATTTATAATTTCTATTAGCTATATTTTTTATAGTCTCCCTAAAAGACTAGGGGATTAAGGTAATATATATTAAACCCTATAATAGTAGCTTAGGTTTAATTATTACTGCTTTTATTATTACTGCTTTAGTAGGGGTTCCTATTAGGTAAAACTACTTAGTACTAGCCCTTTATTAAGTATTAAGTAGATAAGGTTTTTAGGGGTATGAAGACTTAGGTAGCATTATATACAATAAAGAGGTATCTAGCGTTATTATAAATATACTTACTAAGCTAAGATTATAGGTATTTAATTATGCCCTCTCTTTTAGTAACTATAGTAATAAGTATAATCTTAGCCTTCTTTAACTATTAAATATTACGTTTAGATACGCGGAGATTATTTTTAGTTTTTTAGCGTATATTATTAGTAAGCGTCTTATAAGCTTATAGGTCTTAAATAATACCGCGATTTTAGGTAGTATATATTTTAGCTTATATAAGCTTTAAATAGTAGTTCTATAAAAGGCGGTAGTATTTATTAGGCTCTTATACTACTATTTTTGCAAACATCTTAGCGTCTTGTATTTTAATTTTAATAGATAGTAGCCCTTCTACTTACTTATCTATAGGTATATAGTTAATAAAAGATAAGATATTGTTAGTGTCTGCCTTATTAAGGTTATTATAATTTTTAAAGCTACTAGGCTTTCTTTTAGGGGTTAAGGCTAGGGCTAATAAATTAAATTCTTTTAGTATTAATTGGCGTTATAGGTTAAGTATAGGTATTAGATTATTTTTTAGGTTTAATATAGTGGCTAGTAAGGAATATTGTCTTACTATTATAGGTTTCTTAAAAGTATAAAGTAAGGTAACTTATAGGTATGTTACTTTTAGCAGCGTCTATAGTATTATAAAGGCGTAGAATTAGTTATATGCTAAGTATTAGTAGTAAAAAGGTGTAATATAATGTTATAGAACGAGGGCAGTGGCTATAGAGCGTATATATTCAAGGAGTCTATAAAACGTTACGCGATTAATTATAAGGGTTAAGGGCGTTAGGAGGTAATAACGTAATTTATAAGTAAGTAGTCGATATAAGCAAGTAGTCTACCCCAAAAACTTACCAAAAAAACCCAAAAATTGGTCTTTAATATTTTAATAATGGCTTAATAATAAATTATAAAAATTTATAATTAGACTCTTATACTTACTTTAAGACCTTTATTAAAGTTTTAAAGTAATTAGTTTAGCTATTATTAATATATTAAAGTTTAGCTTTTAAATTTAAATCTAATTATTATATCCTAAAAACTACTTATTAAATCACTTTAAAACTTTAATAAAGGTCTTAAAAGTAAGTATAAGAGTCTAATTATAAATTTTTATAATTTATTATTAAGCCGTTATTAGGATATTAAAGACCAATTTTTGGGGTAAACTACTTGCTGTATCGACCACTTGCTTATAGATTACGTTATACCTACGCATAGCTAATATAAGCTGTACGCGAGTGTGAGGGCGCGAAGAGGCTTTAGGGAAGATTTGAAAGAATGATATAAATTCTATCTAATCTAGGGGTATATAGCTCTTGTTAAGTATAAGACGTTGCGTAAAGAAGAGAAAGGAACATAGGAAACTTATAACTAAATATTCGGGGTCTTGGAAGCAGACGCGTGGGCACAAGCCCACGCGGATTTTGACAGGTTTCGACCAAATTCCATCACGTTAGTGGAATTTGGTGGAATTTAATTGAGTCGGCGGAATTTGGCAGAATTTGGCAGAATTTGATCAAAGCGTCGGAATTTATCTGTCGAGTGTTTCACCGAGACATTCCTACTGTAACTGGGCTAGTCCCGTTATAGCGAGGTGTATAAGAAAGCATGGGGCTTTTCTATAGAGGCCCCTGTAGTGGGGTTCCGTAACACTATAGAAGCTATATATAAAGACACTTAAATATATAGTTTATAATCGTAGCTTAAAGACCTTAAAGGCCTAAAGATTAATAGGTAGGTAGGTATAGACCTAAATATAAAGCTAATAAATATAGATTTAATTAAATAAGCTATAGAAGGTAGAGGTAGATGCTTAAATAAGGGTAAAGGAGCTAAAGTTAAGGCCTTAAAGGGTATTATATAGAAATGCTAAGGCTAATATATTAAATAGCACAGGGTAGAAGATTAATTTAATTTAATGAAGTATAGATGGCTTTAAAAGTTGTGGTGCTCGTTTCGTGCCCGAGTTCGGGGGTGCCCGAGTTCTAGCGGTCTGAGCTTAATCTTGAGACATAGTCATGCTAAGAGAGGGTGGGGGATGGACGAAGCTATAGAGGGGCCGGAGTATATACACAACCAGGTTAAGCCAAGCAAGATATTAAATATAGCATCGAAATTAAGCTTAGGCCGCGTATAGCTAGGTCGAGACTAGAATTCATTGAGCATGTCGCGTCAAAATGCCTCCTTAGGATAAGAGTTATCTGACAGCTCCTTTTAGATCGTAAAGAGCATCACGACGATTGAATCGGGATGTACCGTAGTGGCCCAATAAGTTGAGTAGGAAATTGCCGGGTCTAGGAGGGCTAGGATCCCGTATGATGCAGAGATTCTTTGGGTCTTTCTTTGATTGCATTAATGGTACCACGAGATTTGGTTACTTCGAGGATATCTCGCAGGCGAGAAATGTGACTTTTCCTAACCTCAATGCACTTTGAGGTGCTTCCATTCTTCAATATTCAGGGAACTCGGGGTCCACGTACTCTCTCCATGCTTTCAATCCACCTTTCACATCTCCAATCCACCTCTTTCCACAGCAATCAAACCCAAGCTCTTTCATCTTTCCAACAGCGAGCTGAGAGTCATTCCCAAGTCTACAAACAACAAAGATTGGTTTCTTTTCTGGTAAGTCACGCACTTGCGTGACCCACTCTTCTTCTTCGAAGTTCTTGAAACAATTTTCGTTCACAGGCGGGCCGGATGTACCGGAAATCACAGAGAACGGGATGTTAATACTGCCTTCCAAATTACACAAATCAAATTGAACCTTCTCGCGTACGTCAATAAGAACGTGGCTGTCGCCCCTAGCCTCTGTCCCCGTAATCGGGTTGGCGCCCGTCCTTATTCTAGCATAGTTGTCTGCTGATATTCTCTCGCTTGTAGAGAGCGCATCAACTGGACTGGCTGCGCCACAAAACTGCACGTAATCTAGTGAGCCGGAAGTAAGCGCCTCTCGCGTGATAACGGCTTGCGCAGAACATGACGCGCATTTGGGCTTTCTGGACCGGAGGCGGATGGAACGGAACGGTGGATTAGAATAGGCCGAGAAAAGAAGCATAGATGGCAGCTCCTGTGAGTCGGGCGGCATTTTGATACCATCTTGAATTTTTGGTGTGTCTATGTCCATATGACATATCGAGTCCAAGTGTTTTATGCCCTTGGTAATTATTTTGATGGCTTCGAGCGCCTGCAAAACACCCATGACACCTACGACAGGGCCTAGGATTCCGCCATCTCCGCAACTCACAACACTCTCTGCTGGAGGTGGCTTGGGGAAAACGCATCTATAACACGGCCCTCCTAATATATCTCTGGGAGAACGTGGCGGGTTGTTCAAAACCATCAATTGGCCTTCAGTTCGTAGCGCCGACGCGGAGACCAGAGGTTTGCCTAGCAAGACGCATGTGTCCGATATCAAATACCGCGAAGCTGGAGTGTCAGTGCAGTCGAGTATGAGGTCGTAGGATTGGAAGGTCTCAATAGCTGTATCGGGGGTTAGGCGGAAAGAGTAAGCCACATATTTAGCGGTTGGATTTAATCTGGACAGAGAAAGGTCAATCCCCATGTACAGTTTCCAGTAACGCGTAGCATCCATTCACTAAGTATTTGTATTAAAAAAGCCAAGGTAATAGATGATTGTAACACTCACTGCGTCAGAGACACTATCGCACTCTCTACCTTCGTCATTCCAACTCTTCCTGTACTATGCAGTATCTGGCGGTGGAGGTTCGACTCCTCCACGACATCTCCATCCACAAGCCCTATTTTACCTACACCTGCTCCTGCAAGGTATGCTGCTGCTGGACATCCTAAACCACCCACTCCAACTACCAAGACCGAGGAACCTTTCAAGCGAAGCTGGCCTGAGAAGTACAACCAGTCAGAAACTCCTACTAGGATTGTGAGGGACAAAAAAAAAGGGGACCGCAGCTATTAAAATTATGAGACTACCTCGCAGGCCAACCTCTGGCATTATAAGCTGACGCCCATACCTCTTGTACTCATGCTTCTCGAGAGGCCACGGCTTCGCATATTGTTTCTTCTCTCCATTTTGCGAGAGGGCCACGAAAACCTCCGTCTGTACATCGCTAGGAACGCCGCCAATCATATCATGAGAGAGATGTCCGGAGGGTGTGGCTTGCCAACGGGCACGGTTCTCGGCATCAGCGAGTTGGTGACGGAGATCTCGCAGTTGAGCCTCGCAAAACGCTATCTGATAGCGCAGAGACTGTATTGTGAGGTCAATGGGCGATGGAAGCTCCATACTCGTAAATGAAGAGTTGTGGAAGTACATGTTGGTAGGGGGGGGTACTTAGGCAGTCTTTGAGCCCGGCGACGTACACGTGATAGGTCACGTCACACTACCTTCTCAGCCATATATTTTCTACGGAGGGTCGGTAACATAGCCAATTGTACCTTCCTAATTAGGCAGTTTGGCTCACCGCCCACCGGCAGAATATCTGCTGCAGGTTCACCCCACTGTCACACCGACACTAACGCCACCAGAGCCTTATAATCCTTATATAAATAGCCTATAAGTAACTTTAGAGCTTTAGTATCCCTATACTAATTATGGTCTTCTACTAGCTCGCGACTAAGGTATAGCCCTAGCTATAAAGGCTATAAGAGCTACTTTAAAGTAAATTTAAAATATTACTTAAATTAAACGACGCTCTCTTTAATATCTGCTTAAAAGAGCTATTAATCGCGGCTGGAATCCTACTATAAATCCTCTTATTCTTAATGGTTATATTATTAACGCTCCTTAGGTTTATAGAAAGCTTAAAGTTACTTATAAGTTTAAGCAACGAATTCTTTAAAAAAGGTACCTCCGATTAATATAGTAGAGAGAAGTCTTACGCCAATACTGCTGCGAAATATAACTGTTTAGCTTAAACTATATGGCGAGTTTTATAACGTTATAGATATAAAAAGATAAAGCTAACTAAAAAGCCTTGCCTTTTACCTACAATAAAGAAAGCTTACCTTTAGTTTACACTCTAGTATTAATATTAGATAATTAAAGATTAGAAGAATATTATCTAGACCAATAAAACGGAAGTTATTTTATACTATAGGAGAAGTAGATATTAGCTCTAGCGCTTAGCGGTGGAATATATTAAGAGGTTATCTATTTATCCTTAATTTATAAAGGCTAATTAATTTATATTTTAGGGCTGTTTTTTTTACAACTAAAAGGGCCTACATTATATTTAAAAGCCTAAGATAGTAAAAGAAAAGGAGATGTTAAAGCTAGAACTTTAAGAAGTATAGAAGCTTATTACTAGTCTATAACAATTAGGCCTTTATAATAAGCTAAGTAAAAAGCTAAGCTTCTATATAAATAAAGAAAATAAAGCTTTTAAGTAAAACCAAAAAAAAGGCGGTATTAATTAGTATTACTATTTTACTAAGATTGTTCTTCTAATTAGTATTACTATTTTACTAAGATTGTTCTTCTAATTATTATACTATTTTCTATTAAGTGCTAAATTAATTGCTTAGATATAGTTATATAAGAAGATAAAGCTCTAGCCTACTTATTAAAGCACTAGTATATATATTTCAATATAGCCGGTCTTTAACGGTTTCTTTAGCTAGGAAATTTACTAGATTTAAATATAATAGAACTACTGGAACTACCTTAAGCAAGTTACTATAAAGAAGGGGTTATTAAGAAACCAAGTAAAAGCTAAGCGAACTTGGTAGAAGACGTGGAAGGAGCTTAAATAGTAGCGAATTCCGCGTTATATTTAAGAGGTTATTAGTTATAAAGAAGGGAACCACTATTATATATTATGGACGCTTTAAATACAATATTATAACTACTTAAAGAAGAGTTAGAAGAAGCTAGTTAGTCAATAAGGGCATAGTCTAGGATATAACTAGTAGAGCTATATAACGAGGAATAGTAGGCGAGATTATATAATGTAATTTATATAATCTATGTAATCCATAGGATCTATAATAGAGTATATAAAGTAGGTAGAGTGAATAGAGTAATGACTTTCTTAGGATTACGGATGTGTATTTAAAGGACTACAGTTCCTACCTAGATAGTTTACTTCCTTATAGTAAATCTCAAAATATAATTGGAGTTAATCTGTTAAGTAATTACTCTACCAGTTATTATCTATTTATTATATTATTAACTTCCTATTTACCTATACGACCTAACCTAATAATAAGTCTACCATAGTATTTCCTATAAGGCTTTATTATATATTTACTACCTAGTTATAGAATTAATAAAGTATTACGGACGCTTTAAGTATAATGCTATAACTACTTAGAGAAGAGTTAGAAGAAGCTAGTTAGTTAATAAGAGCACGATCTAAGATAAAACCCGTGGAACTATATAATAAGGAATAGTAAGTAAGTTATATAATGTTATACGCAGTGTACGCAGGATATAAGAGAAATGTATATACAACCTATATAATACACATCTTATATATAAGGAAAATTTCTTAAGAGTATAAATATGTATTTAAAGGACCACAGTCCCTACCTAAATAGTTCCTTTCTTTATAGTAAATCTTAGAATATAATTAGAGTTAATCTATTAGGCAACTACTCCACTAGTTATTATCTATTTATTATATTATTAGCTTCCTATTTACCTATATAACCTAGCCCAATAATAAGTCCACCATATTATTTCCCATAAGGCTTTGTTACACATTTACTACCTAGTTATAGTATTAATAAAGTTAAATAATATGCCACTAAAAGCACTAGTTATAACGCTATTTACGGCAGTTATAACCTTAAGGTTAGGAGGAGACACCAGTATAAGAGATACTAATTCGCAGCTAGTTATAGTAGGTTAGTTATAGGAAATAGTTAATTAACTAATAGATAACAATTAAATACTTAAAGACTAAATTAGTGGAATCGGAGCGACTAAGGTTAAGTTACTATTTATTAAATAATTCTTAGGGGAGAAGTTAAAGCTTAAAGGGTTTCTTACGTAAATGTACTTTAAGGTTATATAGGAAGGGGCAAAGTTGACAATACCTATAGACTAAGTGGCGTATATAGGATTGTTCCTAATAGGAAGAGCACTTAAGTGGTTTAAACTTTACCTTATTAAAATCCAAATAAATAGAATAATAACTACTAATTAGGAAATATAGTATATATTTACTAACTAGAACGGGTTCTTAGAGAGACTAATATAGATATTTAGAGACCTGGAGGCGATAATTATAGTAGAAAAAAGCTTTAGAACTTAGTATAATACACTTCAGCAATTAAGTACACTATATAGTTTTAAACACTTATAATATAGGTTAAGTGGAATAATAAGGCGCTTATGGCATAGTATAAATAGGGACTTAAGGCTAAAGTCTAGGACGTAATTATCCTAATAGAAGATATAGAAACTCTAAGAAAGTTAATAAATTAGTTAATTAAGATTAATAATAGTATCTATTAAAGGGAATAAGCCAAGAAAGGGTAAGATAGAGTTCTATAGTTATATAAGGCATAAAATATGCAATAATAGATATAGAGTTATAAACTATAGAATGGTAGACTAAAGCTAATGGACCTAAGTAGTATTAAAGAATCCTAAAGATAGAGTAAGAAACTATAAAAACCTAAAGGTTAAGGATGAAGCAATTATAGGACTAAGGAGTAGAGGCTAAACCAAGGATCTTAGTAGCAGAAGATATTTAGGCGGACTCTATAATAAGAAGAATAGGTACAAAAGGAGCGCAACTCTAATGTTATAAAGTATATCAAGACACGCCTAAATAAACTATGGAGGGACCCTAGGGTGCCCCATAGGAGAGCAAACCAAATACCCTAAAGTAGGGAAGAGATATTAGAGAAACAGGTGGAGAAAGCAGAAGAAGGATAGTGCCGCGTTAGGGCCCAGGTGTCACAGGACACCTCCGTAACACCTTACACACGTCCACCTGTTTCCACCATCTCAACCTCCATATTAACGACTCAGTCAATTAAGACACATGACGGCAATCTGAGGCAATTTGCCATCACGTAACAGCAATCTACGGCAATTTGCCGTCCTCCACCATATTTTACCATATTCTATTAAGATCCGCTAGGACTATAACCCAAAGCCTATTCTGACCTGTGTATGTATTAACCAAGTAACCAAGTTAACAATATATACCCCTTTCCTCCCGTTTCCTTACCTTCTTTCCTTATATAACGTCTTAACTTTATTATACAGTTTATGTACATAGCTTAATAATATCTACTTCACTATATATTATTATCGCTTATACTTACTCCGTAACACTATATTGCGTTAACCCTATATACCACCCTCCAAAATGCAGAACAACCCCAAAGCCCCCATAACAGCCATTGGCATTATATCCGCACTCTAAGAACAATTAGCAGAAATATAGAAGTCCTTTATAGACACCCTCGCACAGAACCAAGCCACTTTAACTTAATAATAAGCTAAACAAGAAGCACAATACTAGCAATTAATTAAAAACCTCTAAGAAGAAATCCGCACCCTTAAGATGCCTATATTAGGGCCCTAAGACCAAACACTATCTCTAGAGATAAACACGTGGAATAAGAGCCTTAAACCTACAGTAGTTACTCACCCTAAACCAACTACTATACCGCAACAATCTAAACAACTACTAGACCCTCCAATATTTACTAGTAAACAATAAGAACTCCAATTATTTCTAAGCCGGCTTAAAAATAAGCTAACTGGTAACGCTAACTGCTACCTAACCAAAGCCAACCAACTCTGCTACGCCCTAAGTTAATTAGGAGGAGACGTAGCTGACCTTATTAAACCTCTTTAACCAAACTCAGTACTAAGCCTAATTATACTTCTTAAAGCTATGTATGGTGACCTAAACCACCAAGCTACTACTTAGAGAAAGATAAACTATATAACTTAAGGAATAAAAAGCTTCCTAATATACTTCTCTAAATTCAACTATTACGTAAAAGAAACAGGCTGGAACGACTCCGTACTAATTAACAGCCTTATTAAATCCCTAAGCCCCAAACTAAAAACCTCCCTAATAGGTATAGACCTACTAGGAGCTCTTAACGCCTACGCAAACGTTATTAATAAATAATATAATAATATACTACGCCTGACACTAAAGTCCGCTCCTTAATATAATATAACAAACCCGTAAATATCTACTAAGTTATCATCTCAGCCTAAGCACCCCGACGCCATAGATATTAACACTAGAACCCTAGGATACGCCCCACTAGGGTCCTCTAAATAAAAACAACGCACTAAGCTAGGCCTCTATTTTAAGTGTGGAAGTAGCTTCTACCTCTCTAACTACTGCTCCGTCCCTATGCCCTAACGCGAATTACAAACGGCTAACACCGGCAGCTGTTTACCGCATTAATCCTCTAGTTACCATCCCCAATCTCCACCTAGTTTTAGCCCCGCATCTAATAAGCACCACTTATGAGGACAAAGCTATAACCAATACGCTATAAGAACTCCACCCTAATTACCTCTAAAAGGAAGGTCCTGGAGCTAAGTCGCTCTCCAGGACGGCGCTGCCTCAGGATCTTATTAAATGCTTTAGATATTACAAACTCTAACTCTTAGGATTATAGCATAACCGTTAACTATTGTCTTCGGCAGAATAATTAATAGGTTAATACTTAAGTCCTAATTAATATAGGAGCCAGTAGTATAGGATTTATTAACAAGATCTTTATATAAGATAATAGTTTTACTCTAACCCCCCTTAACTAGCATATTAACGTATTTGGATTTAATGGCAAACGCACTATTTTAGGCTGTATTACCCATATAGTATTCCTAAGACTCCAATACCTAAACCATAAAGAACTAATTAAGCTTTTTATTACCACTTTAGGTTACTTAGTAATCCTTAAACAACCCTAAATAAAGCTATATAAGGTAACCATTAATTAGAACAACCTTAAGCTTCTATTTACCGCCTTCCGTTGCAAGCAGAAGTATCTTACAACTTGCTACTTAGACCCTAAACTGAAATCTAGAAAATCCACTAAGATCCACTAGTTTAAAATTTCTACTAACGTCTACCCTATACCTAAAAAGTCCACCCAATTCCACCTACCCAAGAATTCCACCAAATTCTACCGATATAAAATTTCTACCAACATCCACTAAGAACCCAGAAATTATACTAGACCATATAAACTAACTCTAACTACTACACCCTAAACTAAGCAGAAGCTTAAGCTTAACATATAAAAGTACCAGAAGAACTAGTATTCTACTATAAAAAGGATACTTAAAGAACCTAAACCTAAATCTGACACTAACTCTATACCTAATACTAAGCTTAAACCCAAATAAGAAACCATATAAGAAACTAAGGACAATCTGAGCTTGCTTAATACCTTAGATATCTATATAATTGGAGCTACCCCATTAGCACAACTCGCCAAGAAACCTAAACATACGATCTTTGCTGTTATAATGGCTGATATTAAAAAGGCCTTAGTACTAAAGAAACATACCAACCCTGCCACAAAAGTACTAGTATGCCACCATAACAACCTAGAAGTATTTTCACGAAAGGAAGCCGATAAGCTAGCAGAACACTAACTATATAACCATAAGATCGTACTCAAAGAAGGAAAACAGCTAGGATTTAGACCCTTATACGGAATATCCCAAAACAAACTCTAAGTGTTACAAAAGTACTTAGACAAACACCTAAGTAAAAGATTCATCAGAGCAAGCTCTTCGCCTATAGCTACACCTATAATCTTTGTTAAAAAACCTAGCGGCGGTCTACGCTTCTATATAGACTACCAAGCTCTTAATACTATTACTATTAAGAATCAGTACCCGCTCCTATTAATTTAAGAGATACTAAACTAATTAAGTAAGGCTCACTATTATACAAAACTTAACCTTATCCACGCATTTAACCGCCTCTATATTATAAAAGGAGATAAATGGCTTACCGCATTCCGTACTAGATACGGACTATTTAAATACTTAGTAACGCCATTTGGCCTCGCGAATGCCCTAAGTTTATTCCAATACTTTATAAATAATACCTTATAACCTTACCTGGACGTTTTCTATACTGCTTATATTAACGACATCCTAGTATACAGCAATAACCTAGCTAAATATAAGAAACACGTTAACCTTATCTTAGAAGCCCTATATAGAGCTAGACTACAATTAGATATAGATAAATACAAGTTTTATAAAACGGAAGTTCTATACCTCAGACTTATTATCTCTATAGACGGCATATAAATAGACCCAAAGAAGATTAAAGTAATTGTAAACTAGCAAGAACCCAAGAATGTTAAGGACGTAAGAGCCTTTATAGGATTTGCTAATTTCTATTAATAGTTTATTAATAACTTCTCCGCCCTAGTTTTACCTTTTATGGCTCTAACCCAAAAGGACAAAGCCTTTATCTTTAATAATAAATGCAAGAAGGCCTTTGCCTATCTAAAAGTTATATTTACTACCACACCTATACTCTAACACTTTAACCCGAACCAAAAGAGTATTATAGAAGCTGACTTATCTAACTACGTCACTAGAGGCATTCTGTCTTAGTATAATAAAGAAGGGGTACTGCACCCTATAGTATACTTCTTAAAATAACTAAGTCCAGCCGAATATAACTACGAGATCTACAATAAAGAATTATTAGCCATTATTAGATATTTCAAACAATGGCGACCCAAACTAGAAGGCGCTAGATTTCCAATTAAGGTCCTTAGCAACCATAAGAATCTATAGTACTTTACAACCACAAAACAGCTAAGTCATTATTAAGCCTACTAGTTAGAATATCTGTCTTGTTTCTAATTCTCAATTATATACTACCTAGGCGTTTAAGGTTAAAAACCTAATGCCCTAACTTGACGTTTATAAGACATAACAGCATAGGAAGAAGCGCGCGCCTACTATAATTAAACCCTACTTCGTCCCAAATTATTTAATCCCCTAGCTAAAGACCTTATAGTACACGTCCTTAAAATAACTGATTAATTAATTAAACAGATTATAATCAATAAATACCTAAACAACGAGTTTATCCAAGAGACACTTAAGCTAATTTAAGATAGCGTTAGACGCTCTAAAAAGATTTCTCTAAGTAAATATAAAGTTCGCGGAGACCACTTGTACTACTAGAACCGCCTAGTTATCCCTAATTACAATAAGCTTAAGCTCAAGCTCCTTAAACACGTATACAACCTACCAGTAGCCGGCCACCTAGGCCGAGGAAAAACCCTAGAACTACTCCAACGGGAGTACTACTAGCCAAACATGCATAACACGACACGAAGGTACGTCTCCAGCTACCATACCTACTGACAAGCCAAAGCTTCGTATAAGACGTACAACGGCTTTTTAAAGCCACTGCCTATTCCAGACCGAAGATAGAAGAATATCTTAATTAACTTCGTTATTAATCTCCCTAAAAGTAAAGGCTACACAAATATTATGGTAGTTATAGACCAACTATCTAAGATAAGACACTTAATCGCCTGCCCCAATATATTAGTACCTGCTATTGCCCAACTGTTCCTAAATTATATATAAAAACTCCACGGACTCCCTAAAACGATCGTCTCCAATAGAGGCCGCTAGTTTGTTTTAGCGTTCTAGAAAGAACTAACTACCTAACTCCGCATTAAAGCACTATTGTCTACGGCATATCACCCGGAAACAGATGGTTAAACGGAACGTATAAATACTATAATGGAACAGTATATTCGGATATACACGTCGTATCTACAGGATGACTAAATAGACTGGCTTACATTTGCCGAGTTTACTACAAATAACTCCATCTTAGAAACCACAAAGGTCTCCCCATTCCTAGCTAATTACGGCCAGCACCCGCGAATGGGTTTTAAACCCTTTAGTAATATTCCTTATCTAGCTCATCAGGCCTTATAAGTTACAGAAGCAAACAAATTCATAAAGAAGATGGAAAAACTATAGGAGTTCCTTGCTAACAAAATAACATAGGCCCAGTCTGTCTATAAAGCCGCAGCAAATAAGAACCGAACCCTAGCACTAGCTTACTAAATTAGTAACTTTATCTAGCTAGACGCAAGAAATCTAAACACAAAACAACCTACTAAAAAACTTAATTAGAAGAACGCCGGCCCTTATAAGGTTAAAAAAGTTGTCTCTCCTTATACCTACCAACTAAAGCTCCCTAATACGGTTAAAATCCACCCTATATTCCATACGTCAGTCCTCCGCCCTGCTGCCCCTGTATTAGACGCCCTGCCTAGACAGATCTAGGACCCTCCCCCACTAGTTAAGGTGGATGGTGAGGATAAGTACTTCATTAAAAGAATTAACAATATTAAGTATAACAAACGGAAACGCCAGTATATGTACCTTATAAAGTAGAAAGGCTTTACTAAACCCTTATAGGAACCTATCATCTCCGTAGGACTCACACAAGCCGCAGAAGACTTTCACAAACTCTACCCAGAACTACCACAACCCCATCTCGCAGAAGCTTAAGTTTAAAGGGGGGGTACTATTATAGGACACCTCCGTAACACCTTATACACGTCTACCTGTTTCCACCGTCTCAACCTCTATGTTAACGACTTAGTTAATTAAGACACATAATGGCAATCTAAGGCAATTTGCCATCACGTAACGGCAATCTACAGCAATTTGCCGTCCTCTACTATATTTCACCACATTCCACTAAGATCCGCTAGGACTATAACCCAAAGCCTATTCCGCCCCATACACGTATTAACCAAGCAACCAAGTTAACGATATATACCCCTTTCCTCCCGTTTCCTTACCTTCTTTCCTTACGCAACGTCTTGACTTCATCACATAGTTTATATACATAGCTTAATAATATCTACTTCGCTATATATTATCATCGCTTGTGCTTACTCCGTGACACTAGGCCTATATAGAGGAGGAAGGGAGACGCGCAAGAGGCCAGCAAAGATAACAGCAAGAGAGAGAAAAGAGCCAAAGTAAAGCATAAAAGAGTACTAGGAAACCATCTACCGCAACACAATACTGGTTGGACCAACACTAGAGAGGCGTATAGGAGTTAAAGGTATAGAGGCTAACCTAGGCAAGAGAAACCCAAGCCATAGTATGGTTAATGCTATAGGGGGTAAATACCTAAGGGCTCTAAAAAGGCCTAATAAAGGTAGAAAATATAATGGCAACACTCTTAAGAATAGGAATAATAGGACTAAACGATTAGCTCTACTAGGTGGGTGTCCTAGTAGGTAGCCTAAGATGCAAATATAGCTGGCTAAGACAGATACTAAAATATATAATACTGTTATGCCCCTTATATACCAGCCAAGAAGCAATGCTCTTAGCAGCTGGTATAGAGAACTATAATACACTGCTCTTAATATAAAAAGGTCTTAAAGCGGTTACCCAGTAGCTTATTAGCTAAAATATACTAGACCAGTTCCGGGTTGCAAAGGAAATAGTAATAGAAGGTAAATGGGCGAGTAGTAGGTATCCCCTAATAACTCTACAGTAGCAGAGTAAAGTTTACGATACTAGCGCGTCCATAGGCTTATTACGGCAGCAGTGGTTCCTAAGGAGGTCAAAAAGTAAGGTAGTAGAGCACCACTAGTAACTTATAGGCGCTAAGTAGGCAAGTCCCAAAAGGCAGAGAGATAGATTACGGGGTTTTCTCAAGTTAAGTCTTTCTTAAGTTGAGTTTTCTCCCTATATGTAAATAAGGAGTAGTCCGCGTAGGCCCAATAGGGATCCGAATCGGACGTTAAGCAATGAATTATTATTAATAAGAAGAATAGTTTAAAAAAGGAGCTTATATAAATTATAAAAAATAGGGTTATTTTGCCAGAGACTATAGAGGTAGTTAGAGTAACTATATAGTAAAGGGCACTAGGTTATTAGAGTACAATAATATAGATATAGGAGTATTACGTAGGACTAAGGAGTATTTAATTAAGCACTTCGCGTTTTGTTACAATAATATATACTAAATTTATAAGGACGCTAAGTATAGCGTAAACTATTGGCCATAGGAGCTAGAGTTAAGAGGACTTAAAGGAACTAAAGAGTTAGATAAAAAATAAGATTGACTTTATAAGCTAGATTAAAATGTTATAGTAATATACGGATAAAGATTAGTAGAAATAATAATAGAGTTAGAGTACTTATTATTATTCATTACTTAATGTCCAATTCGGATCCCTATTAGGCCCACGCGGACTACTCCTTGTATACATATAGGGAGAAAGCTCTATTTAAGAAAACCCCATAATCCATCTCCCCGCCTATAGAGTACTTATTAATTAGTAGCAATAAGGAAGAAAAAGAGGCTAATTAGGGGCACTTAAACCTTAATAATATAGTAGAAGTAGAGACTAAGACTACTACAGAACACGGTTTAGTAATGGGTATTATAACACTATTAGATATAGCATTTATTACTTTATAAGATGGAAGAAGTAATATCTAAAGATAATTAAACAAGTAGATAACTGCTAGTACTAGCTTACTACTTAATAAAGGCAAAAGCCTATAGGCTTAAAATTCTCAGGAAGAGATAAAAGACGCTTAAGATTCTTAAAATAAGATAAGACATACCCAAGAACCTATAAAGGATAAAAACTAATAGGAAAGGGCAGTAGCTTAGTTTAAAGATAAACAAATAAGTATAGGATAAAGATTTCTAGGGAGCTAAGATTTTAAAAAATAAATAAGGTCCATACTAGTAGTTCTAGGTAAATATAGTATTTAGCCTAAAGATTAAAAGGTCGATATAATAATTAGAAAGTTTAATAATATTAAAAACCTATTTATAAGATATAACAAGATAAAAAGCATAGAGGAGTTTAGATAAAGAATTCTTATATAGCAAGAATAGAAGCTAGATTAGAGATTAGCTATGCTAAAATATATAAAGAATAGAGCACTTATATAAAAAGTTACTAATAGGCCAAAGACAGGCACACTAAAAGCTAAGTAGCTAAGCGACCTAGAGTAAGAAGAGGATTTAGGGATTCCAACTAAGTTTTTAAAATAACATATAAAAGGTTACAACAATATATTAATAAAGAGATACTTCCTTATAGATAGATTGTATATACTTATAGAGCTATACTAGAAGTAGTACCAATAGCGTGGAAATAATAAGTAGGAAGACTTCTATATATAGCTAAATAAAAAGGCTATACTAGATTAAGCTATATTGGAAAGATAGATAAGTTACATTAAGGGAGCATTAATTATAATATTAAAGAATCTAGAGGAATAGGCTGTAGACTAAAGAGAAATAATACAGATATTAGTACCAGTAAAAGATATAGTAATATTTAAATTAACATAGGAGAGGTTTAAACTTAAGAATAAAGACAAACTAAGAGTTAACCTAAAGCATCTAGCGCATTACACATTAGTATGGATTATATATATAGATGATATATATAACATATAACGTAGTCCATAGGTAAGCGGCCCGCATGGGTAAATGGCTCACCTTAAAACTCTACTAAAAATTGTAAAATCACACCTTAATCTCTTAACAACCACCTAATAATAAATTCCAATAATTTGGATTTAGACTTTCATATATACTCTACAGCTTTTATTAAAGTTGCGTCGTAAATAAATCAATAGTTTTTAAGATATTATAATTTAAAGGCTAAAACGAGGCCAAAACGAGGCCAAAATACTATATCTTAAAAACTACTAACCTATTTACGATGTGACTTTAATAGAAGCTGTAAATTATATATAAAAGTCTAAATCCAAATTATTAGAATTTATTATAAAGTGGTTGTTAAGATATTAAGGTGTGATTTTTCCAATTTTTGGTGGGGTTTTAAGGTGGGCCGCTTACCTATAGACTACGTTATAGGACACCTAAGGATAAATATTATAAGTATCCAATAAGAATATATTAGATAATAGATAAGAGGCGGTACAGAAATGCTAAGTATATATATAATTAGCACCTAGTAGAAGTTTAAGAACTAGGAAACTTAATACTTTAACTAGAAAGATTTCTTACAGAAGAATGCCTAAAGGAATAATAGTGGTAGGAGTGCCTAGAGAACACTTGTCTATAGTATATTAAGGATAAGAAATAAACTAAGTATTGGCCACAGAGGGACTAAGTACAGTTATAATCTAATAGCTAATAGTTGGGAAAAGTGGAGGCCTATAGAACCTAAGGGAGCTAGTAATAGACCCTTAGACCCTTAAAGGAATTACAGGTCAACACCTAGATTTATAAGTTAGTTAGCAAAATTAAAAGTTTAAAGCATTAGTAGACAGTAGAGTAATAAGGAACTATATATTACCAATAGCAGTTAAAAGGATAGGGTTACCATATAGATAGAAGGAACATTTATACCTATTAATACCAATTTTAGGAAATCTAATAGCCTATAAAAAAGGCATTATTAATCTTAAAACAGGACCTATTTAGTTAACTATTAAAGAAAAAAAGTTAAGATATCTTTTAATATCCTACTATTAGGAAAGGACAAGGCAATATTAGGAATACCTTAGTTACAGAAATACAATCTAAGGATGAATTAGGTTATAGGTTAGGTTAATATTAAAGATATATAATAATGTAAGATATAATAATAAATCAAAATAGTATAATATTAGGTTAGAGCGATATATAAAGAAATAAGCAAGGCTTAAGTTATATACTAAAAAGATACTATAAGTACGGCAAAAATTTATAGAGCCCAAAAAGTAAAAAGCTGTTAGAATATATAGTATAGAACTATAAGATAGAATTAAAAACAGGAATAAGTCTAAGGTTCTTTCTAATCTATAAGCTTACTAAAACCAAGTTAGTAGCGCTTAAGGAGTTTATCCAGAAAAACTTATAAAAGGGATATATTAGACCATCACAGTCATTAGTGGGATATCCAGTATTATTTATACCCAAGAAAAACGGAAAACTTAAAATATATATTAACTATAGATAGCTAAATAGCATTATAAGGAAGGATAGGTATCCTTTACCCTTAATTAGCAAAATTTAGGATAGGATAAGTAATATGTAAATCTTTACAAAGATAGATCTAAGGTAGGCATACTATTAGATTATAATTAAAAAAGGAGACAAGTAAAAGGTAGCCTTTAGGTTAAAGAAAGGACTATATAAGCCGTTAGTTATATAGTTTGGACTTATAAATATACTAGTAATGTTTTAGAAACAAATTAATAGTATATTAGGAGAATACCTTAATAAGTTTATTATAGCATATCTTAATAATAATATAATCTACTTAGTAAGTAAGTAGGAATATAGAGAATATATTAAGAGGGTTTTAAAGAGACTACAAGAAGAAAAGATATTAGTAGTAATTAAGAAATGCGAGTTCTTTATAAAGAAGACCAATTTTATTAGATTTATTATTAAACTAGGAAAAATTAGCATGGACCTAAAGAAAGTAGAAGCTATAGTAAGTTGGCAGGAACTAGAGAACGTTATATAGTTAAGATTGTTCTTAGGGGTTTAAAACTACTACAGGAGGTTTATTATATAATAGTTAAAGAATATTAAACCGTTTATAAGACTTATAAAAAAGAAGAAACTATAAAGATAGAGGAATAAATAGAAGAAGCCATTTTAGGAACTTAAGGAGTTGTTTATCTAGAATCCAATCCTTAAGATCTATTAACTATAGCTAAACACGGTTGTAGAAATAGACGTATTAGACTTTATACTAAGAGCATAATTACTATAAAAATATTAAGACGGATGGCATCTAGTAGCATATTATAGTTAAAAGATAATACTAGTAGAACTAAACTATAATATCTATAATAAGGAGTTGCTAGGTATAGTTATAGTACTTAAAAATAGAGAGCATTCTTACAAGATATAGAGAAACCGTTTATAATTAAAATAAACTATAAGAACCTAATAGGGTTCCTAATAATAAAGGAACTAAACTAAAGACAGGTTAAATGGGCAGAGATACTTATAGAATATTACTTTAAAATTTAGTATACTAAAGGTACAAAAAATGCAAGAGTAGACGCACTTAGTAGGAAGGTAGAGTTATAAAATAAAGAAAAGCTATTAGGAGCAATATTACGCAAAGACAAAGATAAATTAGGTATAATTATCCTAAGGTTATAGTAACTAAAGAAAAAGGACCTATAAAATATTAAAGAGTGTATAATTATAAAAGATCTAAGAAGCACAGAGTAAGGATCTAAACTTAGAGTAGTATAAGCACTAAGAGGCTATATATATGCCAAAGGCAATTACGAAGGAGTTTATAGAAGACTTTTATAAAGGATTAACTTAAGGACACAACAGAGCTATATACTTAGTATTAAGACTTTAAAAGGAATATATTATTTAAGGAATCTAGGGACTAGCAAGGCAAGTTATAAAAAAATATCTAAATTGTTAAAGGAATAAACTAATAAGGTATAAGCCGTATAGAGAGCTATAACCTATTAAGATACTAGGGAGACTATAGGAGGTTATATTATAGAACTTTATTATAAAGTTACTAAAGTTAAAAGATTTTATTACTGGGCAAGATTATAACGCAATCTTAGAAATAGTAGACAAGTTAACTAAGTAGGGCTACTTTATAGCATATATAGAGGAAATATTAGCAGAAGATATAGCTAGAATCTATATTAAAAAAGTGTTTATAAGGCATAGAGCACTAATAAAGATTATATTAAATAGGGATCTAAGATTTATAGTAGCATTCTAAAAGGTATTCTTAGCAAAATAAGGGGTTTAAGTAGTAATATTAATAGCATATTACCTATAGACAGATGGTTAAACGGAGAGACTAAACTAGACATTAGAGTAATATCTAAGGCATTATATTAATTACGTATAGAACAATTAGGTATCGTTATTACTAGTTACGCAGTTTATATATAACGTAATACTATAGGAAGGGATAGGTATATTACCTTTTAAAGCAAACTATGGTTATAAACTAAAAACATTATTGTTACTATAATAAGTAAAGAAAATAAGTAGTATAGCTAAAGAGAGAATGGAAACTCTAATAAATCTTTATAATTACCTTAAGGAGATAGCTAAACTAGTATAGATAAGGATAAAAAGGTACTATAATACTAAAAGATCTAAGGGACTAGATTTTAAGGAGGGAGATAAAGTGTGGCTACTATACAAAAATTTTAAGAGTTAACAACTAAGTAAGAAGTTAGAATATGTTAGGCTAGGACCATCTACAATTATAGCAAAGATCTCAGAAGTTATATATAGACTTAACTTACTAGAGAAAATAAAGATCTACCCTATATAGTATATTGCAATACTAGAGCTAGTATACAGAAATGTTAAGCTACTAGTTTATAAGGAAAATATATATAGAGGCTAAGAAGAGGATAAATAGGAAGTTTTAAAGATTATTAGTTACAAGGATATTAATAATAAAATAGAGTATAAAATTAAGTATGTAGGCTATAATAAGACTACCTAGGAGCCACTAAATAATTTAAAGAACACCATAAGAAAGGTATAGGAGTATTAAAAGAGAAAGGGTTAGGCAGCATTAATAAAGAATAATTACTAAAAAATAAGTCACCTAAGAGGGACCTAAGAGGAGCAGCTACTAAGGTACTTAGAGTTATTTCCCTCTCTATTAGAGGAGAATCCGTTCTGTTATTACCAAGTTCCTAAAGGCCTTATTTTACAAGTTTCCACTTCTTAAAATGCACCTTTTTACGTACTTTCTTAAATAAAGTAAATAAGCAGATACCGCGGTATGGGCTTTAAGGGCCCTCTACTTAGCATTATAAGAATATTCCAAGTCCGCTAGAGCTTAAGCTAGCTTACAATTGAGTTCTATAGCAGTAGATTAAACCTAGGACCTTAGTAGTAATTAATAAGGGTACTTAAAGACTATTAAGAATAGTAGGACGCGTATATTTAGCGTTAGAAACTAAGCAAACATTATAGGACAATTAAATGTTTACTTTAGGGTTGCTAAGGTAGGGGACTTGCTAGCGCAATACAAACTAACCCCTCTTTTACATAATAAGAATATAGAGACGGTATTATCTTACTAAGAGACAGTTTGGCAGCAACAGTATAAGTATAGCGCTGTGCTTATAAAGAAGAAGGAGCTTTAGGTATAATAAGTAAAGATATTAACCAAATTAACTAGATAGACATTATACCTCTAGTAGATAACTTAGAGATATTAGGAATCTTTAAGAATAAAGATAAAGAGAAGGGAGATAGTGTTACGGACGCTTTAAGTACAATACTATAACTACTTAAAGAAAAGTTAAAAGAAGCTAGTTAGTTAATAAGGGCATAGTCTAGAATGGAACCTGTAGAACTATATAATAAGAAATAGTAAGCGAGTTATATAATATTATACGCAGTATACGCAGGATATAAGAGAAATGTATATATAACCTATATAATACGTATCTTATATATAAGGAGAATTTCTTAGGAGGATGGATATGTATTTAAAGGACCATAGTCCCTACCTAGATAGTTCCTTTCTTTATAGTAAATCTTAGAATATAATTAGAATTAATCTATTAGGTAATTACTCCACTAGTTATTATCTGTTTATTATATTATTAACTTCCTATTTACCTATATAACCTAGCCTAATAATAAGTCCACCGTGGTATTTCCCACAAGGCTTTATTACACAAAGTTAAACAATATACTACTAAAAGTACTAGTTATAACGCCATCCATAACAGCTATAACCTTAGGGTTGGAAGGAGATACTAGTATAAAAGATACTAATTCGCAGCTAGTTATAGTGGGTTAGTTATAGAAAATAGTTAATTAATTAATAAATAATAATTAAATACTTAAAGACTGAATTAATGAAATTGGAGTAGTTAAGGTTAAGTTACTACCTATTAAACGATTTTTAGGGGAGAAGTTAAAGCTTAAAGAGTTTCTTATATAAATGCACTTTAAGGTTATATAAAAAGGGGCAAAGTTAGCAACACCTATAGACTAAGTAGTATATATAGAATTTTTTCTAACCGGAAGAGCACTTAAGTAGTTTAAACCTTACCTTACTAAAATCCAAATAAACGGAATAATAACTACTAATTAGGAAGTATAGTATATATTTACTAACTAGAATAGGTTCTTAGAGAGACTAATATAGATATCTAGAGACTTAGAGGCGATAACTATAGCGGAAAGAAAGCTTTAGAACTTAGTATAATATACTTTAGTAATTAAATACACTATATAGTTTTAAACACTTATAATATAGGTTAAGTAGAATAATAAGGCGCTTATAGCACAGTATAAATAGGGACTTAAGGCTAAAGTCTAAAATGTAATTATCCTAATAGAAGATACGGATACTCTAAGAAAGTTAATAGATTAGTTAATTAAGATTAATAATAGAATCTACTAGAGGGAACAAGCTAAGAAAGGGTAAGATAGAGTTTTATAGTTATATAAGGCGTAGAGTACGTAATAATAGATATAGAGATATAAACTATAGAATGGTAGACTAGAGCTAATAGACCTAAGCGGTATTAAAGAATCCTAAAAGTGGAATAAGAAACTATAGAAGCCTAAAGGTTAAGGATTAAGTAATTATAGGACTAAGGAGTAGAGGCTAAACTAGGGATCTTAGTAGCAGAAGATGTTTAGGCGGACTCTATAATAAAAAGAATGGTTTAGAAAAGGAGCTTATATAAATTGTAGAAAACAGGGTTATTTTACTAGAGACTATAGAAGTAGTTAGAATAACTACGCAGTAAAGGGTACTAGGTTATTAAAGTATAATAATATAAATATAGGAGTATTACGCAGGACTAAGGAGTGTTTAATTAAGCACTTTGCGTTTTATTATAATAATGCATACCAAGTTTATAAGGACGCTAAGTATAGCGTAAGCTATTAGCCATAAGAGCCAGAATTAAGAGGGTTTAAAGGAACTAAAGAGTTAGATAAAGAATAAGAACAACTCTATAAGCTAGATTAAGATATTACAATAATATACGGATAAAGATTAGTAGAAATAATAATAGAGTTGGAGTACTTATTAATTAATAGCAATAAGGAAGAAAAGGAGGCTAATTAGGGGTACTTAAACCTTAATAACGTAATAGAAGCAGAGACTAAGACTACTATAGAACGCGGTTTAGTAACGGGCATTATAACACCATTAGATACAGCATCTATCGCTTTATAAAACAGAAGGAGCAATATTTAAAGACGATTAAGCAAGTAGATAACTACTAGTACCAGCTTACCACTTAATAAAGGCAAAAGGCTATAGGCTTAAGATTCCTAGGAAGAGATAAGAGACGCTTAAGATTTTTAAGATAAAATAAGACATACCTAAAAACATATAATAGACGAAACCCAATAGAAAAGAGCAGTAGCTTAGTTTAAAGATAAACAAATAAGTATGGGACAAAGATTCCTTGGGAGCTAAGATTTTAAAGAATAAATAAAGTCTATATTAGCGGTTCTAGGTAAAAACAGTGCTTAGCCTAAAGGTTAAAAAGTTAACATAATAATTAGAAAGTTTAATAATATCAAAAACCTATTTATAAGACGTAATAAGATAGAAAGTATAGAGGAGTTTAGATAAAGAATTCTCGTATAGTAGGAATAGAAGCTAGATTAGAGATTAGCTATACTAAGATATATAAAGAATAAAGCACTTATATAAAAAGTTACTAATAGGCTAAAGGCAGGTATACTAAGGGCTAAGTAGCTAAGCAACCTAAAGTAAGAAGAGGATTTAGAGATTCTAACTAGGTATATAGAACGATATATAAAAGGTTATAATAATGCAGTAATAAAGAAATACTTCCTTATAGATAGATCGTATATACTTACAGAGCTATATTAAAAGTGGTACTAGTAACGCGGAAATAATAAGTAGGAAGACTTTTATATATAACTAAACAAGAAATCTATACTAAATTAAGCTATATTAAAAAGATAAATAAGTCACATTAAGGGAGCATTAATTATAATATTAAAGAATTTAGAAGAATAAGCCGTAGACTAGAGAGAAATAATATTGATATTGATACCAGTAAAGGATATAATAACATTTAGATTAATACGGAAGAGGTTTAAACTTAAAGGTAAAAATAAGCTAAGAGTTAACCTAAAGCACCGAGCGTATTATATATTAGTATAGGTTATATATATAGATAATACATATAATATATATAGGACATCTAAGGATAAATATCGCAAGTGTCTAATAAGAATATATTAGACAATAAATAAAAGGCGGTATAGGAATACTAAGTATATATATAGTTGGCACCCTATAGAAGTTTAAGAACCAGAAGACTTAATACTTTAACTAGGAAGGTTCCCTATAGAAAAATACCTAGAAGGATAATAATAGTAGAAGTGCCTAGAGAACACTTATCTTGTTATAGAACCCCACTATAGGGGCCTCCATAGGAGAGCCCTATACCCTTACATACACCTCGCATACAGCTTACATCAGCTATGCGTAGGTATATCACCTCCTTACGCCCTTGACCCTTATAATCGATCGCGCAACGTCTTATAAACTCCTTAAATATATACGCTCTATAGCCATTACCCCCGTTTTATAACATTACGTTGCGCCTTTTTACTACCAATACTTAGCCTATAACCAATTCTACGTCCCTATGACACTATAGGCGCTGCTAGAAGCAGCGTATCTATAAGTTACCCTATTTTATACTTCTAAGAAACCTATAATAGTAAACCAATATTCCTTACTAGCCACTATATTAAACCCAAAGAACAACCTAATACCTATACCTAACCTATAACGCCAATTAATCCTAGGAGAATTTAATTTATTAGCCCTGGCCTTAACCTCTAAGGAGGTAGACACTAAAAATATTTTATCTTTTATTAACTATATAACTACAAATAAGTAAGCAGAAGGACTATTACCTAATAAAATTAAAATATAAGACGCCAAGATGTTTATAAAAATGGTAGCATAAGAACCTAATAAATACTACCACCTTCTATAGAACTACTACCTAAAGTTTATATAAGCTAAGATGTGTACTACCCAAGATTGCGATATTATCCAAGACCTATAAGCTTGTAAGGCACTTACCGATAATATATATTAAGAAACTAAAGATAACCTCTATGTGTCTAAACGCAATATCTAACAGTTAAAGAAGGCTAAGATTATATTTAGGCCTCTACTAGTTGCACACCCCCTAATTACTACGCGCACACCCCCCACTAAACAGGCTTAGATCTTTCCTCTTCACGTTAGAACGTCACGTGTGTTTGACTTGTATGCATCTACATCGCAAAAATCAAACTTTCAAAATACAAATTCTATGACGATACCACCACAATTAAGTCTTAATTCCAACTAGAGTACGACTTATAATATTTAAATCAGAGCTGGAATGCGCCAAAGGACGCCTCAGTAAAGTCGTGCTGAAAGGGCAAAACCCCACAACTGCTGTAAGCCTGTGAAATATTGCCGCCAATACTTGGCAAGCCATCTGCAGAGGCATCTTGACTTCCACCACCATTCTCACCACGTAATACCACCTGTAATACTGCCTACTTGCTCCTAAGTCGATTAAGTGGATTGCGCAGTAATCTGTAAGGCAGTACGTGAACTGATCTGCCTGCTACTGTCTCTGCTTGAGGGCTGCGCACTGCCTCTGCGCCAACGCCCGCGCCTACACCCGCCCGCGTCTATGCGCCCATGCGCCCATGCCAACAATTGTCAGTTTTTGAGCGGAATTTTCACACCGTATAGCCCTGCCCTTTAGTGAACTCGTTGATATTGTTAAGGGCAAAGCTATCGCAATCGTATAGCTTTAACGGAGGCGAGTTGAGAGCCATAGTAGATGCAAGGAAAAGTATGCAAATGGGAGATGTTAATTTAGGTATGGGCGCGTGGTGTTGTTTTCGTGATTTGGGTATAAACAAGTCAAACACACGTGATATTCTAACTTCAAGTAGAAGGATCTAAGCCTGTTTAGGGGGGGTGTGCGCGTAGTAATTATGGGGTGTGCAACTAGTAGCGGCCTATATTTATTACTACGGTTACTAAAAAAGAGGGCATAATTAAATACCTATAATCCTAGCTTAATAAGCATATTTGCAATAACGCTAGATACCTCTCTACTATATATAACACCACCTAAGTCTCTACGCCTCTAGTAACCTTACCTACTTAACGCCTAATAGTGTTATAGGATACCTCTATAATACCTTATACACGTCTACCTATGTTTACCTATTTCTACTAAAGTAGCAAGAAGAAACTAACCGGGAGATAATAATCTAATGGCAATCTACCGGCAATCTACGGCAATTTGCCGCATTCTGCTATATTCTGCTAAGTTTACTAAATCCTACTAAGTTCTGCTAGGACCGCTACTTAAATCCTATTCTACTTTATACACGTATTAACTAAGCAACTAAACTAATAATATATACCCTTTTTTTCCGTTTCCTTACCTTCTCTCCTTATATAATATCTTAACCTTATTATACAGTTTATGTATATAGCTTAATAATATCTACTTTGCTATATATTATTACCACTTATACTTACTCTGTAACACTATATTATATTAAACCCTTAAAAACCTATACTCCGCCCCGCCCTATTTAAAATATAGAACGACCTTAAAGTCCCCATAATAACTGCTAATATTATATCCGCACTTTAGAAACAATTGGCAGATATATAAAAGTCCTTTATAAACGCCCTTATATAAAACTAAGCTACTATAGCTTAATAGCAAGCCAAATAAGAAGTATGGCACTAGAAAATAATTAAGGCCCTTTAAAAAGAAATCCGCACCCTTAAGACGCCTACGTTAAGCCCTTAAGACCAATTACTATTACTAGAAGCCAATACGCGGAACGCAAGCCCTGAACTAATAATAGTTATCCCACTAGTAAAACTAACTACTACATTATAATAATCTAAAAAACTACTAGACCCTCTAGTATTTACTAGCAAATAATAAGAGCTTTAGTTATTCTTAAGCTAGCTTAAGAATAAGCTAACTGTTACCTAACCAAAGCTAACCAACTCTATTACGCTCTAAGTTGACTAGGAGGAGATATAGCTAACCTTATTAAACCTTTTTAGCCAAACCTAGTATAAAGCCTAGTTATACTTCTTAAAGCTATATATAGTAACCCAAACTGCTAAGCTACCACTTAAAGGAAGATAAACCATATAACTTAAGAAAAGAAAAGTTTCCCAGTATACTTTTTTAAATTTAATTATCACGCAAAGGAAATAGGCTGGAATAACTATACTAATTAACAGCCTTATTAAATCTTTAAGCCCTAAACTAAAAACCTCCCTAATTAGTATAGACCTACCAGGAGCTCCTAACGCCTATATAAACGTTATAATAATATACTACGCCTAACACTAAAGTCCGCTCCTTAATATAATATAATAACCCTATAAATATCTACTAAGTTATTGTCCCAGCCTAAGCACCCTAATACTATAGATATTAATACTAGGACCCTAGGATACGCCCTACTAGGGTCCTTTAAATAAGAATAACGCACTAAGCTAGGCCTCTGCTTTAAATGTAGAAGTAGCTCCTAACTCTCTAACTACTACTCCGCCCCCTTCTAAAAAGATCTATAAATAGTTAATGCTAGCAACTATTTACCACACCAATCTTCTAGCTACTAACCCCAATCTTTATCTAGCTCTAACTCTATATTTAGTAAGCACTACTTATAAGGATAAAGTTACAACTAATATTCTATAGAAACCCCTTCCTGCTTACCACCAAAAGGTATATCCTAGAGTTAAGTTACTTTTTAGGATAGCTATATTATAGGATCTTGTTAAATATATTAGACATAGCAAACCCTAACTCTTAGGATTGTAGTATAACTATTAACTACTGTCTTTAGCAGAAAGGTTAATAGGCTAATACTTAAGTCCTAATTAATACAGGAGCTAGTAGCATAGGATTTATTAATAAGATCTTTATGTAAGATAATAGGTTTACCCTAATACCCCTTAACCAGCATATTAATGTATTTAGATTTAATGGCAAACGCACTATCTTAGGCTATATTACTTATATAGCGGCCCTAAGACTCTAATACCTAAACTATAAAGAATTAATTAAGCTCTTTATAACTACTCTAGGTTATCTAGTAATCCTTAAATAGCCCTAGATAAAGCTATATAAGGTAACTATTAATTAGGACAATCTTAAGCTTCTATTTACCGCCCCCCGTTATAAGCAGAAGTGTCTTATAACTTACTACTTAGACCCTAAACTAAAATCTAAAAAATCCACCAGAATCTACTAGTTTAGAATTTCTATTAACGTCTACCCTATACCTAAAAAGTCTACCTAATTTTACTAACCTAAGAATTCTACCAAATTCCACTAATATAAGAATTCCACCAACGTCTACTAAGAACCTAAAAATAATATATAACTACATAAACTAACTCTAACTACTGTACCCTAAACTAAGCAGAAGCTTAAGCTTAACATATAAAAGTACTAAAAAAACTGGTATTCTACTATAAAAAGGATACTTAAAGAACCTAAACCTAAACCTAAATAAAAAACCATATAAGAAACTAAGGATAACCTAAGCTTATTTAATACCTTAGATATCTACATAATTAGAGATACCCTATTAGCACGACCTGCTAAAAAACCTAAATATACAATTTTCACCGTTATAATGGCCGATATTAAAAGGGCCCTAATACTAAAGAAGTACACTAACCCTGCTATAAATGTACTAGTATACCACTATAAGCACCTAGAGGTATTTTTATAAAAGAAAGCTAATAAGCTAGCAGAACACCAACTATATAACTACAAGATTATACTTAAAGAAGGAAAATAACTAGGATTTAAACCCCTATACGGAATGTCCTAGAATAAACTTAAAGTACTACAAAAGTACTTAGATAAGCACTTAAGTAAAGGATTTATTAGAGCAAGCTCCTTGCCTATAGCTATATTTATAATCTTTATTAAGAAACCTAGCGGCGGTCTGTGCTTTTATATAGACTACCAAGCTCTTAACGCTATTAATATTAAAAATTGGTACCCACTCCTATTAATTTAAGAGATATTAAACTAATTAAGTAAGGCTTACTACTATATAAAACTTAACCTTATCTATATATTTAACCGCCTTCGTATTATAAAAGGAGATAAATAGCTTACTATATTCCGTACTAGATATGGACTATTTAAATACTTAATAACGCCATTTAACCTCGCAAATGCCCTAAGTTTATTCTAACACTTTATAAATAACACCCTATAACCTTACCTAAATATTTTCTATACTGCTTATATTAATAACATCCTAGTATATAGTAATAACCTAACCAAATATAAGAAATATATTATTATTATTTATTGCTTAACGTCCGATTTGGATCCCTATTAGGCCTACGCGGACTACTCCTTATATACATATAGGGAGAAAACTCTTTTGAGAAAACCCTGTAATCCATCTCCCCGCCTTTTAGGACTCGCCTATAAGGCGCCTATAAGTCGCCTATAGTGCTTTACTACCTTACTTTTTAACCTCCTTAGGAACCACTACTGCTACAACAAGCCTATGGACGCGCTAGTATTGCAAACCTTACTCTACTACTATAGAGTCATTAGGGGGCGCCTATTACTCGCCCCTTTACCTTTTATTACCATTTCCTTTACAACCTAAAACTGGTCTAGCATATTTTGGCTAATAAGCCACCAGGTAACCGCCTTAAGACCTTTTTATATTAAGAGTAGTATATTATAGTTCTCTGTGCCAGCTACTAAGAGTATATCTTCTTAGTTGGTGTATAGGGGGCATAACAGTATTATATATTTTGGTGTCTGTCTTAGCTAGCCACATTTATATCTTAGGCTGCCTACTAGAACACCTACCTAGTAGAGCTAATCTTTTAGTCCTATTATCCCTGTTCTTAAGAGTGTTACTATTATATTTTCTACCTTTATTAGGCCTTCTTAGAGCTCTTAAGTATTTACTCCCTATAGCATTAACTATGCCATAGCCTGGGTTTCTCTTACCTAAGTCAGCCTCTGTACCTTTAACTCCTATATACCTCTTCAGCGTTAGTCCAACTAGTATTATATTATAGTAGATGGTTTCCTAGCGTTCTTTTATGCTCTACTTTAGCTCCTTTTTCTTTCTTGCTATTATCTTTACTGGCCTTTTACGCGTTTCCCTTTCTCCTCTATATGGGCCTAGGCCCTAACGCAGCACTATTCTTCTTCTACTTTCTTTACCTGTTTCTTTAATATCTCTTCCCTACTTTAGGGTTGTTGGGTTATTCTCCTATAAGGCGCCCTAAGGTCCCTCTATAGTTTATTTAGGCGTGTCTTGATATACTTTATAACATTAGAGTTGCGTTTATTTTACGCTCTTTATATTATAGCGGCTTTAATATATAGTTATAGGGGGGGAATATTGGCTTCCTTCTTAAGTAGTACTATGGCCGTTTGCTTATACCCGCCTATTATACTCTAAAGGCAGGCTATTTGGACCTTTTGAAGTAGCTTAAGGAGTAATTTAGGGGGGCCCTTCTTAGTTTCTCTAATGGCCTAAATACTGGATCTATATATTATAGTTGGCCAGATAACTGCTGTATATAGTAGGCGTAACCTCTAAAAGCATAGACCCTATATAGAATTAACAATTCTAGATAATATAATATACTATACTTAGCCCTTACGGGCCGCTTATACCACATATATACTTTACTAGAGCTTACTATCTACCCATACTCCTAATACCCTTAGGCCCTAAACTAGTTAACCCCCAAAGCCTTAGATATAGATTATATGCTAGAGATCTACAGATTAGTTACATTTTCTTATAAAATAGATTAGCTGGTATTTCTTTAGTAAGAATTGGACTCTATATTATCTTGCCTATTCTATATAGGTGTTATAGGCTTTCTTTAGTGTTCTATAGTTCTCTATAGCTGTTAGCCCATATATAATTAGGTTTATATTATTAACAAAGCCTATCCCCTAGGTCGCCCCTTCCTTAAAGGTATTAAGTAAATTGCTTATAAAGAAAAGAAAGAGTATAGGCAAAGAGGTGATCCTTATAGTATACCTATTGCAACTATAATAGGGGGGCTCTAGTATCCGCTAAAGACTAATAATGTCTCTTTCTAGCCTATAAACCCTTAAACAAATTATATAATCCATTTTAGGAAGCCCTTTACCCTAAAGATATATAGGAGGCGCTTATAGGGAATATTATTATAGGCGTCGCTAATATCTAGGCTAAGTATTAATACTATAAAGTCCTTGCGCATAGCCCATGCAGTTTTAATAGTAGTAGTAAGTAGTATAAGTGCTAATAGTGTTAAGTAATTCTTTTTTACCCCTATTTAGCTTTATAGTAGTAGGGCGTATTTCTCTACCGTATCTGCTATATGGTCTGCTATAACCTTTTTTAAGATCTTGCTTAGGGTGTTTTCTAAGGCAATAGGGCGGTAGCTTCCTGGGATTAAGTAGTCTACTTTACCTTCTTTTTATAAGATAACCGTCGTTATAGATCTTCTAAGTTATAGGTAGTAGCCTATTATAAAGCATGCTCTGGCTAGATCTATAAGCTAAGGTGCTATAAGTAGACCATAGGTCTTTAAGGCTTTATTTAGAATCCTATCTAGTCCTAGTACTATATTATTTAAGAGGCGGCTAATAGTTCTAGCTATTTCTTTAGTTGTTATATCGCTGTTAACCCCCAGGCGAGTTACTAGTATTTTACTAGTAATATTACTAAGGTCTACTAGAGCCGGTTAAGGGAAAAATCTTTTTATAAGGATCTTTACCTTTTTATTATTGTTGCTTATAGCCTATAGTTCGCCTACTCTTTATAGGGGTAGTAGGTATAGGTCTTCTACTAAGCGTCCCACCTTTTTCTTTACCTATTTTGCTATGGTCTAAAGGCCCTTACTATAGGGGAGGCTTAGGTTAGTAGTATATTTATTTATAAACTATCTCCAGTTATTTCTTACTTCTTTTTTTAGGGTATTCTTTAACTGGTTTCTTATATCTTTATATTATCTCTTATCTTTAGGGTTATAGCTACTTATATATTTCCTTCTTACTCGTTATTAGCTAGCTATAAGAACTGTATATTATGCGGACCATGCATATCGTGTATAAGGGCCTAGTTTTAAGACTAAGTAATGCTCTTCTAGCCCATTTTTAATTGCTGCCTAGATTCTTTTTAGTCTTTAGTTAATTTCCTTAGGGGTAGCTAATAAGCCTTACTTATTTAGTATTAAATGGATTTCTTTTAGGTCTTAAAGTTGTTATTTAACTATATTAAGGAAACTGTCTATCTTAAGCTTCCTTATTGCATATCTTTTACTATTTAGTTGCGCCTTAATATTTAAATCTAGCTATATCTAGATAGGGATATAGTTTAAGGTAAGTGCCTATTCTTCTTTAGGGTTATACCTTTTAAGTCTCTAGTATAGGCCATTATCTATAAATATAAGGTTAATTGTACTTTTGGCGGTGCCTTATTGCCATATAATTACTCCTGGGGGGGGGGGGGGGTGGCTAGCTTAAGGCCCTAGATGTCTATAGCTCTTAGTAGGCATTCTAACTATTATTTAGCAGCGATATAGATACCCCCCTACTATAGGTAGTGGAGGTTTATATCTCCTAGTAGAATAGACTCTATGCCTTTAGTTTCTAGTAGGCTTATTATTAATATAATATTCTCTATTTATAGGACCCCTTTAACCCTAGGGTTATACATATTAATAATTTATACTGGTCCCCTATATATCTAGATTATTATAACTGCAATATCTAGGTTAACTGCTTACTATAACTATAAGGATAGGCTAATAGCCTTATTAATTATAAAGCATATATATATAGCTACTTTTAGTTTATATAGGAGCTGAAATCTTTAGGGGCAGTATATTAATTATATATAGGTATTATAATATGGCTCTTATATAGCAAGGATATAGTATTTCTCTAGGTCTAGACTATCTAGTAGGGGCCTTATAAGGCAGTGGTTTGTATTACTGTAGTTATACTATATAATAGATAGGTAGCGGACCCCTAGCAAGGGTTATTTAACTTTCCTTTATTCTTTACTTCCTCTATTTCCACTTTCTTTAGGATTTTTAGAACTTCTATCTCTTATATCTACACCCTAGTCGCTACTTATTTTATATAGAGCTTTCTATTCCTATGTCTTATGTTCCTACTAGCGCTTCTATATCTAAATCTATTATTATCTCTAGTTCTTCCCCTAGTCTTACTAGTTAGCTTTATACCCTTTATAGGTTGGCTATAAATATTAGATTTACCACATTTAGTTTAATTCTTAATTATCCTAGTTTTAAGCTTACTATAGCTATCTATAGGGGTCTTCCTATAGGGCGTCCTCTCCCTTATATCCCCTATAACCCTTATATCCCTATTTGGTCTAGTAATATTATATAGTATCACTTCTGGCCTATTAAGGCTTAGGATAGCTAGCCTAGCCCCCTAATATTAAAGGTAGAGAATACTGGGAAGGCGCCTGCGTCCCCCTAGCTTATTACCTATTATTTCCATTTATATAACCTAGCGTGTAGTTATTCCCGTAGCTATTAAGCCCTTGCCTTTTATCTCCTATATTTAATGCAGTTTACTCTCTTCTATACCTTATATATGCTTTAGTAACAGTTTACGCATTTTATTTAGTCTTAATTTAAGCAGTATCTTATATTATAGGGGCCTATATAGTGGCCGCAGCACACCTATACTGCGTATATGGATTAGGTGTGTCCCTATTATATATAGTAATAGCATTATTCTAGGCATAGTTTGTGGTTATAGAGTCTTATGTTATATATAAGGCCATTTATAATTATTTCTTTTTAGATAAAGAGTTTTTGTATTTCTAGTGTATATATACTAATAATAAGGGAGCTATATATTTAACTAGCGTCTCCCTAGTAAGTCTCTGGCGACTCTTATATCCTTTTATTATTCTTATTATATACTTAGATTACATTTTCCTATTAAAGCTATTAGATTTAGGTAATCTTAAGTCCCAGTATAAGGCGTTCTATATATTTTACTATTTTCTATATAGTTGCTATATTATTTGCCTAGCGTCCCTTTTTTACCCTAAGGCTTATAGAAACTACTAGGACTTTAACTAGGTAGTCTTTATAGAGCACTTTTATACTAATATATTCTCCTAGCCTATCCCCTACCCTTATAGCTCGTTCCTTTACCTATTAGTCCTTTAGGGTAACTCTAATATCTCTACTCCTTAGGTGTTAGACTATAACAGCGTTATAGACTTCCTTATAAATTTCTATAAAAACTTCTGTTTCTAATTATCCCCTAAGCCCCTCTACTTTTTCTATATTTGGTTATATTGTGATTATATACCTAGTTATTATCTTAAGGGGGGTGGGTTCCCTATACTATAGAAGCACAGCTATAGTAGCCTAGGTACGGTTTGCTAGTAAAGAGGGGTTTTATTTATTTTTAATTTTACTTAGCTATTAGAGGATTTAATTAAGGGTTTACTAGAGGGGCGCCTAAGGGACACTAGATTGGCAGAGCCATTCTACTAGCTATATTAGTTTGTTATAGCTAATAGTTACTCCCCTATAATTACGGATACTAGACACGTCCAATAGGCTTTATATTTTATTAGATGCCTTCTTAATAGAGGTATTTCTGCTTTATAGTGTGGTATTCGCCCATTCTTATTGTGGAGGGCTATTGCTGGGCGTAGTTCTGGCAGTCGCACGCGAGTGCAAACCACCGTTGTTTGACGTGTGCCTCCCCTACGATGTAGGCATCTTAGGGGGATTCTCTAGGTGTTTTTCGGGGTTCTTTTTGGTTGGTTTTAGTCTTTTTAGGCCGGGTGTAGTAAGAGCTCCTTCTAAGAAATATATTAACCTTATCTTAAAAGCCCTGCGTAGAGCTAGCTTATAATTAGATATAGATAAGTACAAATTCTATAAAACGGAAGTCCTATACCTTGAACTTATTATTTCTATAAATAGTATATAAATAGACTTAAAGAAGATTAACGTAATTATAAATTAGTAAGAACCTAAAAAAACTAAGGATATAAGAGCCTTTATAGGATTTACTAACTTCTACTAATAGTTTATTAATAACTTCTCCGCCCTAGTTTTACCCCTTATAGCTCTAACCTAAAAGAATAAAACCTTTATCTTTAATAAGGAATATAAGAAGGCCTTTACCTATCTAAAAGTTATATTTACTACTGCACCTATACTTTAACACTTTAACCTAAACCAAAAGAGTATTATAGAAGCTAACTTATCTAACTACGTCACTAGAGGCATTTTGTCTTAGTATAATAAGGAAGAAATACTACACCCTATAGTATACTTCTTAAAATAACTAAGTCTAGCTAAATATAACTACGAGATCTATAATAAGGAATTATTAGCTATTATTAGATATTTTAAACAATAGTGACCTAAACTAGAAGGCACCAGATTTCCAATTAAGGTCCTTAGTAACTATAAGAATCTATAGTACTTTACAACTATAAAACAGCTATAATGGGCGCTCCTGAAAGGTACATATTAGATAAGACAGATGAAGGTTTTACTAATGTCCCACTAATATTCTAGAGGAGATATGGTCAGATAGATAAGGGGTAAAGGGTTTTACTAGTGTCTTAGAAGGATTCTATAGGGAGCTGGTTCTCCTCTAAAGAAGAACTAGCAATTAGTCTTTAAATGGAAGAGTTTAGAAAGCATTTGCCCTTTAATATGTAAAGCTCGTTCTACCTTTAACTTACCTTCTACTTACCTAAAACTCTTATTCTATACTGTTAATTAGATAATTATACGTTCTAGTTAGACTGGCCTCTTACAATTCTAATTGCTTATAATCCTTTACAGCAGGAACATACAGCTATTAATTAATAATGATGGGCCATACCTCCTTACCCCCTAAAACGACGCCCTTACTATAAGAGGCTGACAAAGTCTCCCCAAAGGAGCGCATCCCCTCTACTTATAAAGGAGTAGACTAGGAAGCTATAGCTGGTCCGTCTAACCTTCTAAGACCCTTAGGAATAATTACCGCTAGGGAGTTATTAGAGCGGTTACTACGCAAGACCCTATAAAAGATAAAGGAGTTGGAGATACAATTAAGATAAGTATATTAAGACTACTAAGGACAATTACAAGGACAATTAGGAGAAGTATAGACACCCCAGATACAAAGCGGACTTAAAGGGGTAACGCCACACTATATTATAACATTAGAAAAACCTAAATTCCATACAAAGGAACCTAATGAGTATAATAGTAATAGTCTCCAAAACTATAATTATTTTATCCGTTAATGCGAAACTAAGTTTTAGCTGGACCTAAAACGTTACTCTAATAAGTATAATTAGACACTAATTGCTTCTACCTTCCTATATAGCACCATTAAGAGTTTATAAACATGCTATAAGAAGAAACTTACCACACCCCTTAAATTCAGCAAACTTAAGTCCTAGTTAGTTAATCAGATCCAAGACCCTACTAATTAAGGGATGGATTATAACTAGCGATACTATAACGCCAAACAGTAAGAAGGCCAGAGTGTAGTCCAGTTTATAAACTACTTGGAAGAATTAGAAGATAATATACCCTACTTAGACCTATAGGATAATACTATATAACTTCACCAGCTACTTGCCAAGTTATAACCTAAGATTTAACAGGCTATATAGGAGAAGGGCGAAATTCCTACCTCCTAAGAAAAGCTTATCTCTAAAGCTACTCGGATTAAGAACGCTAAAAGAGACTATCTAGGGAAGCGAAAAAAATAAGACGCCAACAATAAAGAGCGTAGAACTAGACCTAGCTTTAACAAAAGGGGCAGATTCTAACCTAACCACTCTATGGAAGGATAATATAAGCAGGCTTTATAACCCCAGAGCAACGCTGGTTAACCCTAGAATGATAATAGGTAAAAACCGTGGAACTAAGAGTCACGCAGCTGTTATTACTGCGGTAAGAAAGGCCATATATAGCGCTTCTGCCGGTAGAAGAAGTAAGAGGATGCTTAATTGGGAAAAGAGAGAGCCTAGTGGATTTTTACTCCCTTACACTAGGCCAGTAAGAGAAGGAGGGAGTAAGCTACCGCATGGTCATTCCCGTCTCCATTTAAGTTAATAATAAATGGGTAACGCGAGACTGCCTTATAGACAGCGGCGCGACTATAGGGTTTATTTCTTAATTACTAGTAAAAGAATTGAATTTAGACCTTAGTGGCTTATAGGTGCGCACTGTTTAAAGTATTAGAGGCCACCGGATTCCGTGCTATAGGGAATAAACTTTTTCCGTGGCCAGCCAGGACTGTAATAGTCTATAGGACACACAGGAGATGCGCTTCTATACCGTAGAAATTAAGGGGTATAACCTTATTTTAGGATACCTATGGCTTTACTAAGTTAATCTAGATATTAATTGGCCTTTTGCCTTATATTAACACCAGAAGTCTTAACTACGTATTATAATTAAAGATTAAGAGACTTTTTTAAGCCATATGCAAGAAGAAGGGTGGGTATATGCCATATATACTACTCTTAACCCCAAGAGTAGGGACACAGAGTATTTATTTTTAGATGTCCGGCTATACGCAGTTAAGGAACTAGGGATTCTATAGAAATATACAGATCTAAAAGATATTGCCAATAAGGAAGCTGCACATACCTTACCCAACCCTATATTGGTGGAGTATAAAATAGATATAGAAGATAAGGAACCTCCTTTTAGACTACTATACAACCTATTAGAAAACAAGCTAGCAGTATTATATTAGTATATAGTAGATAATCTTTAGAGAGGATAGATTTAGCCTTCTATAAGCTAAGTAGAGGTACTAATTATATTTATACCTAAGAAGGATAAGACCCTTTACCTCTGTGTTAACTATTAGGCGCTAAATAAGATTACTATAAAGAATTACTACCTACTACCCTTAATAGGGGAACTTATTAATAGGCTGTTAGGCGTAAAGATATTTACAAAATTGGACCTAAAAGATGCATACTATTAAATCCGGATTAAAGCTAGTAATAAGTGGAAAACGGCGTTCTAAATATAGTACGGCCACTTTAAGTACCTAGTAATGCCATTTAGGCTCACCAACGCACCGGCGATATTTCAGGCCTATATTAATAAGGCATTGTTAGGCCTATTAGATATAATATATATAATCTACCTTAATAACATTATAGTCTACTCTAATAACTACAAAGCATATACGCACTATGTGTAAATGGTACTAAAAAGACTGTGGGAATATAAGCTCTACATAAACCTAAAAAAATGCTTATTCTATATCACTAGCTTTAATTTTCTGGGCTTTATCATTAGCGTTAACAGAGTATTAATAGAGAAAAGTTAGGTAGACGCTATTAGGGAATGGCCATACCCTATAACGTTTAGGGAAGTATAGGTTTTTATAGGCACAGCGAACTTCTATTAAAGGTTTATTATTTATTACTTATAAGTAATGCTCCTAATTACTAATCTGCTAAAGGGATCTAGGGATAGTAAGAAGTTAGGACCCTTTATATTTAGGGAAGCTGCTAAGCAGGCTATAGACCAGTTAAAGGATTTGTTTATATTGGCGCCTATCCTAATACACTTCTACTAGGAGCTATATATATACCTTAAAACGGATATATCCGGCTTCGCCTTGGGGGCAATTATATCTTAATTAAAAGACGGAGAATGGCATCCTATGGCGTTTTAGTTAAGGAAAATAACCCCTATAGAGTAGTATTATATAACACACAACTAGGAGCTGCTTGTGATAGTCGCAGTAATAAAATACTAGCAATATTATTATATGGGAAGCAATTATCCTATTAAAGTCCTTACAGACCATAATAACCTAGAATACTTTATGACTATAAAGGTGTTAAGTGGTTAATAAGCCAGATAGGCGGAGGGACTATTATAGTATGACTTTAAAATTATATACTGCCCAGGAAAGATAAATCCCGCTAATGGGTTGTTAAGATATCCAGATTATAAGACTAGGAGAATTTAGGATAGTATAGAGGAAATAATTCCTATATTGCAAAATTTGCTTAAGAAGAAAAAAGAATCTTTCCCTAGAACTACAGAATTCTATAGTAGGGCAGAGGTTCTAGCAATGCAGCTATAAAGCACCATAATAATAGAGCCGTAGGATATAGTTATAGACTAGGTTATAGACCAAGTAGACATTATAAAGTTGGCATACCCTAGAATTAGCGAGAATTCTATAGGATATACTAGAGGTGTTACAGCACCTTTAACTTAACGGCGTATTAGCTGTGAGTTTCCGGATCTAGAGGGGATAGGCAAGATACCTATTTATAGTATGGCATACTATATAATGGTGGGAGAATCTACTAGTACTAATAGTTTAAAACATCTTATGCTATACCTAGGGTCTATAATAGCGGCAGGCGAAACAGAAACAAGTAATCTATATAAAACCTTTCTAGATCTTCTTCTTTAGGCGTAATAGAGGGACGCCTTTGTTGCTAGGGAGAGGTAAAAAGATATAGTAGAGACTAACTTAGCCGGAGTCACTAAGAAGCTATAGTAGTAAGACTAAAAGGGTCTGTTACGCTTTAAGGGTGCTATATATATCCCAAAGGACTAAGCGGTTTAAGATAAAATTCTAAAGGTCTTCTATAACAACCCTCTTAGGGGTCACTACAGTGCCAATAGAACCCTTAAGGCTGTTTAAAGGAAATACTTTTAGGATGGAATATCTAAAGAAGTTAAGGACTATATATTAAGATATAATACGTGCCAAAGGGTACAGATATCTAGGTATCGTCCCTATAGTAAGTTATTAGTGCTTTCTATTCCGAAAGGACTAATGTTAGAATTAATAATGGATTTTATAATAGGCTTACCCCCTACTAAAATAAGAACAGGAGAGGTTGCTAATATTATCCTAGTAATTATTAACAGATATACAAAGTTTTTAGGGTATTTTACTGTTATAATAATGATTACAGCAGCGGAACTGGCAGACCTATTTTTAGAGCAGTAGCTCTTATTTGGCACGCCAAGGGGAATTATATCCAATAGAGGTACTATATTTAATAGCGTATTTTGGTCTTCATTCTGTCTTTTATTAAAAATATAGTAAAAGATAAGCACTGCCTTTTACCTATAAATAGATGGGCAAATAAAGTGTCTAAATACGTTATTAAAACACTACCTCTGCTGCTATATTAATTATTAACAGGATAATTGGCCATTGTGGTTGGCTTTAGCGCAATATATATATAATATAAGCATCTATAGCAGTACAAAAATGACCCCTTATAAAGTACTATTTGGGGTAAAAGCAAATAACCTCTAGAATATTAAGGACATTATTCCTAAAAGAGAGGCACTAGCAGTATCTAAGAGAATTAAGTAAATAAGAATTTACAGAGAAGAACTTAAAAAGCACTTACTAGACGCCTAGGCTATATAAAAAAGGTACTATAATAAGGGATATATGCCTAAAGAATTTAAAATAGGAGACAAAGTCTTACTATTTATAAAAAATATCTGGATAAAACGTATTAAGAAGAAGCTAGACTATAGGTGGCTTAGACCCTTTAAAATAGTTAGGAAAACTAAAGAAAATTAAGCCTATAAATTGGAATTGCCAAAATTATATCTAATACATCCTATATTTTATGTTTCCTTATTAGAGTTATACTAGAGAAGAGATAGTATAGATCCACCCCCACCTAGCAAAATTAATAGGGAACTAGAATAGAATGTAGAAGACATTCTAGACTAAAGATAGCGTTAGAAGAAACGCGAATTTTTAGTTTATTAGGAAGGATATTCCTAGGTGCATAATAGTTAGAAACCTAAGGAGCACCTTTAGCTAGAATACAAGATAGTAATTAAAACTTTCCTAAAGACCATAAATTAGGATTTAGTAATGGTTCTGGATATACCACGGATAAGACAACAGGGAAGACCCTGTAAATTAAAACTATAAGGTTAAGCATAGGTATTAGAAATGGGAATGTTTCGCCATTATAATAAGGATCCTAGAATCCTATAAGAGAAAGCTATAGGGATCTATATAAGAACTACTAGGGATACTATCCAAAGAAGATGCTGTTTGGGAATAAGTAGTAGTACTAGAAGAAGGGGCCCTAGGGATTTAAAAGGGTTCCCTAGGGATAAAAGAAGAGTATCTGGTCTAACACTGGAGATACGCAGTAGAGTTAATAATATAAAGAGGACTAAAAAGACACAGAGCAAAGACTTAGAAATTTTAAGAAATTGTAAAGCACCTATAAGAACACCACCCGTTTATTATATACGGAGATTATAGCGGTATGCTACTTTTATATAGACTGTTACTAAAAATAAGAATAGAGGCATCCCTAAAGTATAAAGTTAATTCCCAGTACTAGGGCATCCTAGAGGCACTAGAGAGTCACTATATAAAGCTATTCTATAAAAAGAAAGAAAGAATAAGATAACAACTTAAACACCAGAAGTAGTAATGGGAGCCTCCTCCTTTATCTCAACATTATTACTAGCAGTATTATTAGCACTCCCATCCCTAGAAGCATTAGCATTCTTACTAATATTCTTCTTAGAGCGGTGAGAACTAGATAGACCACCACAACTAGGAGACTGGCAGGGAGAACGTTTATCTTTATTACTATCCTTAGTATTATCCCTAGGCTTCAAATCAACATCTAGGCTAGGATTAGAAAGTTAATAACTAAAGAGTTAGTATAGTTCCTAAACGTGTTACTAAAGAGACTTACCTAGCCAGAAAGGCCCACGTAAGAATGCAAATGTTATCATTTATAAGAATGAACTGCTTATATATGCGCTCCTGGACACTATATGTCCAAGATTACTATATCTCTACAGCAGTAGAAACCCTTATTAAATTAAAAAGGCTGTAAGCAATAGAAGACACCTTCTATCCCTATCTTTTACTATTCTAATACAGACAGAAATCCCTAATGGTGTGTTAGAGCTGGTAAGCCTTATATATATAAACAGCGGGGATCTAATATAGTTAGTGAAGTCTAGAATAGGATAGAATAGGAAATACTAGAACATAGGTTTTTTTCTAGCTGTAATAGTGGAAATACCTAGATTTGTTCTTGCTAGAGCGCGGTATCTTATAGGCGTAGGACGGGTCTAATATGAGCGCATAAACGCAATAATGGCATCACTTTAGAGAAACTACTGCAGGAGTAATAGAAGTGGTCTATAGTGCCAATAAAGCAGGGATAATGCTGCCGCCAGTCTAGGGACGCGTAGTATAATTACAAGCCATTACAAGAGAATACTATAAGAAGTTAGTATTATTAAAGAAATAAAATGGGGATCCTATTACCTATAGACGCGTTATAAGAAGAGAACAGACTAGTAGTGGAAAGAACAGCTAGAGATGCGGAAGCTAAAAGCTAAGATATAATAAAAAACAGTCTGCTAAAAGGCGAAACAAATGGTATTATTAATGGAAAGATGTATAAGAGATAACAGCTTATAAACTGGAAGAAATTAATATTAAGACGTCATTATTAGGACCCATTTTAGGTGAATGGGGATAGTGGCTAGCTAATGTGTTATATGGGACAACCTCCGGATTAGCTTATAACAAATTCTTATAATAAGGAAGGAGAATCCTATTTAATTTTTATTATTATTATTAAGGTTCCATTATAAAGGCACCGTGAAGAGCTATAGTAGAAGAAGAGCAGAGGAATAGAAGATAAAGTAAGGTTCTACGCTAGTAAAGAACCAGTAATAAGCCGCATTATAGAGTATCTTTCCACTAAAGAACTTCCCTAGTGGTTTTAGTCGGAACTCCATAAGAGTTTATTAAGAGGTAAAGTCTTAGAGGACTAAGACTTTTAAAGGGGAGGCAATTATAACAGGCGCTCCTAAAAGGTACATATTAGATAAGACAGATAAAGGTTTCACTAATATCCTACTAATGTCCCAGAGGAGACATGGTTAGATAGATAAGGGGTAAAGGGTTTTACTAGTGTCTTAGAAGGATTATATAGGGAGCTGGTTCTCCTCTAGAGAAGAACTAGCAATTAGTCTTTAAATAGAAGAGTTCAGAAAGCATTTGTCCTCCAATATGTAAAGCTCGTTCTACCTTTAACTTACCTTCTACTTACCTAAGACTCTTATTCTACACTGTCGATTAGATAATTATACATTCCAGTTAGACTGGCCTCTTATAACAGCTAAGTTATTATTAGGCCCACTAGTTAGAATATCTATCTTATTTCCAATTCTTAATTATATACTGCCTAGAAGTTTAAGGTTAGAAACCTAATGCCCTAACCTAATATTTATAAGATATGCCAGCATAAAAAGAGGCGTGTACCTACTATAATTAAACCCTACTTTGCCCTAAACTATTTAACCCTTTTATTAAAAACATTATAATATATGTCCTTAAAATGACTAATTAATTAAATAAATAAATAATAGTTAATAAATACCTAAATAACAAGTTCATCTAAAAGATACTTAAGCTAATTTAAGATAGCATTAAATACTTTAAAAAGATCTCTCTAAGTAAATATAAAGCTTATAGAGACCGCTTGTACTACTAGAACCACCTAGTTATAGCTAACTATAATAAACTTAAGCTTAAGCTTCTTAAACACGTATATAACCTACTAGTAGCCGGCCACCTAGGCTGTAAAAAAAAACCCTAGAACTACTCCAACAGGAGTACTACTAGCTAAATATATATAATATAACATAAAGGTACATCTCTAGCTGCTATACCTACTAATAAGCTAAGGCTTTATATAAGACATATAACGGCTTTTTAAAGCCACTGCTTGTTCTAGACTAAAGATAGAAAGATATCTTAATTAACTTTATTATTAAGCTCCCTATAAGTAAAGGCTATATAAATATTATAGTAGTTATAGACTAACTATCTAAGATAAGACATTTAATCGCCTACCCTAATATGTTAATACCTGCTATTGCCCAACTATTCCTAGATTATATATAAAAACTCTACAGACTCCCTAAAACAATCGTCTTTAATAAAGGCAGCCAGTTTATCTCTATATTCTGAAAAGAACTAACTACCTAACTCTATATTAAAGCATTATTATCTATAGCATACTACCTAAAGACAGATGGTTAAATAAAATATGCAAATGCTATAATAGAACAATATATTTGGATATATATGTTATATTTGCAAGATAACTAGATAGACTGGCTTATACTTACTAAGTTTACCGCAAATAACTCCGTCTTAGAAACTATAAAGGTTTCTCCATTTCTGGCCAATTATAGCTAGCATCTATAAATAGGTTTTAAACCCTTTAATAATGCCCCTTACCTAGCTTATTAGGCCTTATAAGTTATAGAAGTAAATAAATTTATAAAGAAGATGGAAGAACTATAAGAGTTCCTTACTAATAAAATAATATAGGCCTAATTTGTCTATAAAGCTGCAGCAAATAAGAACTAAACCCTAGCACTGGCTTACTAAATTAGTAACTTTATCTGGCTAGATATAAGAAATCTAAATACAAAACAACCTATTAAGAAACTTAATTGGAAGAACGCCGGCCCTTATAAGGTTAAAAAAGTTGTCTTTCCTTATGCCTACTAACTAAAGCTCCCTAATATAGTTAAAATCCACCCTATATTCTATACGTCAGTCCTCTATCCTATCACCCCTATATTAAATACCCTACCCTCCCCTACCAGTTAAAGTAGATAGTAAAGATAAGTACCTTATTAAAAGAGTTAATAACATTAAGTATAATAAACGGAAACGTAAATATATATACCTTATAAAATAGAGAGGCTTTACTAAGCCCTTATAGGAACCTGTTAACTCTATAGGACTTATATAAGCTATAGAAGACTTTTATAAACTCTACCTAGAACTACCACAGCCCTATCTTGTAGAAGCTCAAGTTTAAAGGGGAGGTACTATTATAGGACACCTCTATAACACCTTATACACATCTACCTATATCTACCTATTTCCACTAAAGCAGCAAGAAAAGACTAACCGCGAGACGACAATCTATAGCAATTTGCTGCATTCTGCTATATTCTGCCAAGTCCACTAAATCCTGCCAAGTTCTACCAGGACTGCTACTTAAATCCTATTCTGCTCCGTATACGTATTGACTAAGTAACCAAACTAATAATATATACCCTTTCTTTCCATTTCCTTACCTTGTCTCCTTACGCAACGTCTTGACCTTATTACATAGTTTATATGTATAGCTTAATAATATCTACTTCGCTATATACTATTACCACTTATACTCACTCCATAACAAATAGAGGGTTAGCACTAAGCAGCTTTACCTAATAGGAACCCCTAAAGCAGTAATAATAAAAGCTATAATAATTAAACCTAAGCTGCCGCCGTAGGATCTTATGTAACCAACTACGGTACCCTACTAAACCATCACTGTTTCACCAGTGTATTACCCTAACTTGCTTACCAACTCGCTTACCAACTTAGTTAATTACCCCTTTATTATCTATACCTTTTATATATATATACCACCTGATTTCCATAGATTTAGAATTAAGTCGTTTACCCAATTCTCCTATACTGTAAAGCTTATATCTAATACACATTACCCTAATCCCCTAATCTTTTAGGGAGACTATAAGGAATATATCTACTAGAAAATATAAATCCGCAAAAAACTAACTTAGAGCGCCTGCCTTCGTCAGGAAAAAATTTACCAGCATTTAATTTTTCGTTTCTGCCATTTCAGCATTTTCCAGCATTTTCCAGCATTTCCCAGCATTTCCCAGCATTTAGCGGCATTTATAATTAAGTATTAGCATTTGG
>Ga0307507_10001752_pt1 | contig 47797 bp, 43 predicted proteins | sample 7_EM_MG_FD_207223 | JGI IMG/M metagenome (GOLD analysis project Ga0307507, IMG submission 207223) | Populus trichocarpa ectomycorrhiza microbial communities from riparian zone in the Pacific Northwest, United States - 7_EM | ecosystem: Host-associated > Plants > Roots > Unclassified | place...
AAAAGGCTATGGCGAAACCAGGCCGATTGCTGATAACTCAACCGAAGAAGGCCGGATACTAAACCGCAGGGTTCAGTTTAAACAGAAATAACTTTTGATTAAACATTAGTTGCGAAAGCCCCGGATAACCCGGGGCTTTTTTTGCGTTTAAACGCCTGCCGCATATTACTTTAAAGCGTAGAGAACACTTTTATCAAATGTTTTTACATTAAAAGGATAGAACATCCAGTCGTCAGGTTTATGAGGATAGGTGGCTGCACAATCCGCAATATATAAACGACTATATCAATGTTGACTCAAAGGAAAAGAAGCCTCGTTTGCACACCTTCGGCAACTGGATTGACGATGCTGCTTACAGCTATTATCCGGTTAACCTCAATAAAAAAATATTGAACAGGTAATATACCTCACTACAATCACCATTTATCAATACAAATAGCAGCGGTCTTTTAAACCGCCTCTATCTGTGTTAAGCTAAATCATTTAGCGCTTAGTCGTGAGGCCCGGCTGGGGGTACTTTTTTGGGTGGATGCGTCTGATGGATTACATCGTGGGCAGTGGTCCTTGACTGTCCGGGAGGGGCCAAAACAAGATTCGTTTTTGACAATGCTTGCCATAGGGTTTGATTTTGGAACGCGATAGTGCCTCCACCGCGTTTTTTTTGCGACACCATACGGTTGATATCGCCAATGCAAACCCATGGGCTGTGCAGGGTGATTCCCCATTTGGCATGATCATGGGTTTCGGGCCAGGCCCAATGAGCACCAAGCGGGCCCAAATTGATGTATTTGATATCGAAAGTTTTATGGATACCATCGTTATCTGCCTGCGGCGGAATTGCGCCTCGAATCCAGGTTTCCACATCCATATCATCGCCCAACTTAGGGCCTACCAGGTCATTCCAAAAGTCATCATTCCACTCCCTGTTTTTGGCTATCACCCTGAACTCCATTCCGCCGATAGAAGTCAGCGTTACCATGTCAGCGGCGGGTTTTTCTTTCACTGTGGGTGTTTGCGATAGCAAATAAAGAGCATCGGTTTCGGCAAGATTAGCGGTATGCACATCATAAACCTGCGGCTCCTGGTGGGTTGACATTAACGCAGCTATTTTGTTGCAGGTATCAAAACTCAATGATATGCACAAATAAGTTTGCCCATATTCCGGGGTCGGGTCTCCTTTTGCACCAGGGTCGGCAAATTTTGGCCACGAATGGAGGAGCCAGTATCCGGTATTAGTTGCGGTATCAAAAGCGATTACACCCTTTGTATGCCCCTTATTACCATCATCCGTCTTGCCCACGCGTTCGGGCATCTCGTCGTTGTAAAGAATCCATCCGGTACTTTCCGGTAACGGAGCAGGGCTGTTAAATACCGAGTTAAGTGTAAGATTAAGCGCTCCATTGCTACTGTTAAGAACATAGGGCGATTTAGCAACATTCTTTTGTTTCAAGTCGGAATTAGCATCAATTTTTGAGTCGTAATAAACGTATTCGTATCCAGTGGCACTATCGCTGCCTGCCCCGGCGCCAAGCTTCGGAACTTTGTAAATAAACCACCAATCTACCGGGTTGCCGGTTTCATCAAGCGCTGAAATTTTCATGATTCTTTTTAAGGTTAGATTATTAATTGTGTGTATAAAGCTATATATTATTTCCAATATGTTTTGATCTTTTTTTGGGAAATGACAGCATATTATTAAGCAGATCGCTCCACTTAGCGTAAACTTAGCCTCAATTATAATAGCGTATCATTTTAAAAACATTCAAATCACTTTCTGAGCCGGTGTGATCGCTACTTGTTCAGGAAAAGGCAATCGTTTATAACTTTCAAAATAACTATTATTTGATTCATATAAAAAATCATTTTTATTATCTAAAATGAAAAAACAGTCAAATTGACCGGGTTTGCTTCAGTCGGTTTCGTGGTCAAACCGTCACGCGTCAAAGGTCAGTTTTTGGGATAAAAAAGCCACTGCTGCTAACTTTCCTGCTGAATAGTTACGCTTGGATAAACACTTTGTATTTTTTTTGTTATATTTAACTCTCTTATTAAATTAAACAGTATGCCAGACGTCAACGTGCTTACCGATAGCGTTTTATCTGAACAGCTACGTTCTGGCAGTCACGAAGCTTATAGCGAAATTTATGCGCGTTATTTTGGATTATTGTTTATTGCTGCCTGTAAAAAGGTGAGCGACAGAGAAGATGCACGCGATCTGGTTCACGAAACATTTACAAATCTTTGGGATAAGCGGAAAAATTTAAACCCCGAGATGGGAATTGCTTCCTACCTTTATGCGTCTTTACGCAATAGGATCATCAATTGGTTTGCCCACCAGCAGGTATCGTCTAAATACGTTACGTCGTTCAGGTTGTTTTATGAATCAGGCATCTGTGAAACAGACCATAAGATACGTGAAAAACAACTGGCTACACTGATAGAAAAAGAAATCGATGCATTGCCCCCACGTATGAAAGAAGTATTCCTTTTGAGCAGGCGGGCTCATCTATCGCACCGGGAAATTGCCACGCAACTTGATATTTCGGAACAAACGGTTAAAACACAGATAAAACATACGCTAAGAATTTTACGTGCGCGTTTAGGTTTGATGCTGTTTATTCTGATGCTGACAAAAATTTAATTCTTTTGCAAAATTTTGGAATGCACAACATTGGTTATAAAATTCTGCTAACCCGGTGTTTTTTATAAAAAGAAAGCGCCGCAATCTCCATGCGGCGCTTTCAGCTTATTAACTTATAACTGTTTTCTCTTAACATAAGAAAAAACTTCAAAGAACACTGGAGTATTTTACTCAGATGCCTGTTGCGGCAAAAGTTCGAAAGTGATTATATTTTTATTTGATAGAAAAACCTCTGCGCTTTGTTTTAGAGATGCAGCGCTTATCTTCTGCAGATTTTTAGTTGCATTCTGCACTTGCAATATATCTTCATTATTTTCATATTGGCTTGCAAGGTATGAACACCAGAATCCATTGTCTTTTAAAGACAGTTCGATACCCTTTTCGTACTGTGCTTTAAACTTCAAAACATCATCGGCGTCCGGGCCTTTTTCGCGCAGGTTTTTCATCTCTTGCTCTAATAGGCTTACAAGGTGATCGGCATTTTTAGGAGCGCATCCAAATTGAATCACAATAGCGAAGCGGTTTCGTGGGTATTTGTTATAACTGATTTGCACCTGCGGGCTATAAACCTCGCCTTCTGCTTCGCGCAGCCGCTGTAATACCTTAATCTGAAGAATATCGCTCAATGCTTTCAGGTAGAGAGTAGCCATCTGGCTATAATTGAAATCGCCGCTGGCCACCACTCTTACAAGAGCTTTATCCTCGGTACCCTTATAAACTTTTTTAATCAGTTTGCCGGCCGGAATATGAATACCCAGGTCACGTGCTTTTTCATTTTTATGTGTAGCAGGCAGCGATCCTAAATATTGTTCTAATAGTGGCGTAATGGCCTCTAACTTAAAGTTGCCAACAAACACAAACGTAAAACCCGATGCATCGGCGAAGCGCTCTTTATAAATATCGTAAGCCCTTTGCAGTGTAATCTTATTTAATCTTTCGGCTGTTGGGGCTGCCGAGCGATAATTGTAGCCGCCCAATACGTAGCCGATGGTATCGGCAAATACACGGTTAGGGTCTGCATAGCGGTTTGCCAGGCCGGCTATAGCATTGCTCATGGTATTTTTAAACAGTAATGCATCTTTACGCGGCGCCGTGAACTGCAGGTACGTGAGTTGTAAAGCAGCTTCGATATCCTCTGCTGCGGAATTAGCATTGACAGTGCCGGCCCGGTTGCCAATATTGACTGCAGAATGCACGGCCTTACCCGTCATCACTTTATCTAACTGAACGGGACTAAAATCTCCAAAACCCATGGCCGATATAATGCCACCAGCATTCGCAGCCATATCAAAATCAGCTCCATCATAAAGTGATGTACCGCCGGGGCAGAAAGCACTATACATGATCTGGTCATTTTTAAAATCGGTAGGTTTTAGCACTACTTTTACGCCATTGCTCAAGGTTAACATGGTAACGCCTATTTGCGGTATCTCCTGTTTGTTTACCACTTTGCCTGGTTTTGGTTTAACAGCCATTAACGGCTTGTTTACCTGCTCATCCTTGTAAGGCTGAATATCCTCTTTATTGATTCCTGCCATCCAGCGTTGAACGGTTGCTGAATCGGGCAAGGTGCTTTTATCCTTTTCGGGGGCCAAAATGAGGATGTTTACATCAGCAGATGCAAGATATTCATTCATCAGGTTGTTGATATCGGCCAGTGTAATACAGCTAATATGGTCTTTTGTAAACTGGTATTCCCATGCTATTCCCGGCGATGCTTCACCTTGCAAAAACAGCCGCTGGTATTCTTTTACATAATTAACAGATGAAGTTTTGCCCTGCTCATTTACGCTGCTTTGCATGCCCCGCAGATAGTTTTGTTTGGTACGGTCAAATTCTTCCTGGGTAAATCCATAACGTTTTATACGTTCCATTATCCGCCAGCCTTGCGCAAAGCTTTTTTCCAGCTGCCCATCCTTGGCCGATACGTTAAATTCCAGCATATCTAAATTATTGACAACACCGCTGGTGCCAATGTTTACACCAGTAAACGCCGGGTTTGCTTCGCGCAAAAGCTCGGCAGAACATCTGCTGCTCAATAGCTGATTAAAAAGGTTTTGCTTAATAGATGTGATATAGTCTTTTTCGGTTATTAAACCCGGAGCTGCATGCTTCATCATAATCTGTAAATCAGTTGATGTTACTTCCGCATCTGTTACTGCCATAAACTGGCCCTTATCTGCCAGCGGCAAGCTGTAATTGGTACGTGCTCTTTCGTTGAGCGGATTCTTCAGATCTGAGAACTTTTGCTTAACCAGCTTTTCAGCTTCATCCACGTTTATATCGCCTACAATGATCAGGGCCTGCAGATCGGGGCGGTACCAATCTGTATGAAAACGTTTAATTACTTCGGGTTTAAATTGCTTTAACACCGCATCTTTACCTATCGGCAAACGGGAGGCATAACGTGCATGGTTGAACAGCATCGGCAAATACTGCCGCGACATACGGTCTTTTGCTCCTTTGCCCAGCCTTTCTTCTTCCAAAACCACACCGCGTTCCTTGTCTATTTCTGTTGGGTCTAAAGTAGCCTCCTGCGCCCAGTCGCGCATAATTTTAAGGCCATTACCAAACATAGCCGGATCATCTGTCGGGATGGGCAGCTGGTAAACAGTTTCGTCAAAGCTGGTGTAGGCATTCAGGTCGGCGCCAAAGCGGATACCGGCCTTTTGCAGATAATCTACCAGGTCATTCTTCGGGAAGTTTTTGGTTCCGTTAAAGTTCATGTGCTCCATAAAATGCGCCAGGCCCTGTTGGTTACCATCTTCCAGTATCGAGCCAACCTTATTCACCAGGTATAATTCTACGCGTTTTTTTGGTTCTTCGTTATGGCGAATATAGTAGGTAAAGCCGTTAGGGAGTTTGCCTGTGCGTACAGCAGAATCTAAAGGAATAGTTTGAGCCCTGGCTGCACAAAATGTAAGTGCAGCCAACGCCCAAACAACTAATTTTTTAATAGTCATAGGGAATAAATTATAAGCGGAATAGAATTATTTAAATATGTCGGCCAGCTTTTTGTCCAGATCTTCGCCGCGAAGATTCTTGCCAACAATCACTCCGTTCGGGTCTATCAGAAAGTTTTGAGGGATGGATTTTACATCATACAGCGTGGCCGCCTCATTGTCCCAGCCCTTCAGGTCAGATACCTGTATCCAAGCCAGGCCATCTTTCTCAATCGCTTTAAGCCATGCCGCCTTCGCCAAGGTTGGTTCCCTGATGCTTGATTGCCCATCGAGTGACACGCCTAATACGGTAAAACCTTTATCTTTATATTTATTGTAAGCCTTTACCACATTTGGGTTCTCGGCACGGCATGGCCCGCACCAGCTTGCCCAAAAATCAACCAGTACATATTTGCCTTTAATGCCAGATAGCCTCACCGGTTTCCCGGCGGTGTCTGGCAATTCAAAGTCCTGGGCTTTACTGCCTACGGCACTTTTAGTATTAAAGGTAATAGAGGCATCTATCCGCTTACCGTATTCTTCACCAGGTATTGATCTCTTTACATCTTCGGGTAATTGGTCAAAAAATGGTTTCAGCTTTTGCCCGTCAATGGTATGCCCAGTGCCGCCATATTGCTGCATGGCCCAAAACGCCAATGGCGATTTGGGATTTTTCTGTAAAAAATCTCCGTATACTCTTTCATGCCACTCGGTAGTAAGCGAATCTATCCGGGTGCTTATATCGGCGGCCACTATGGTATCTTTAGCCTTCAGCGCAGCCGCGCTTTTGTTTGTTAAGGCAGTAACTTTATCGGTATAAGGCTTAGCTGCTCTGATAATTTGCGTGTATGCTTCGTTTGCCGGGGAGCCTGTGCTGGTAATATTGTTAAAAGCACCTGTATGCGTAACCGAAAATATTTCGGGAGAAATAAATATAATGGCCAGAGAATTTGCAGGTGGCATTCCCATTTTTGCGCCAAATTTGAATGATGTTAGAAAAGCACTTTGCCCTATAGATACAAAACCACTGAGCGTGTAAGTATGCTTGGTTACAACAGCACTGTCGACAACCGGTTTCCCACCCTCGCCGTGCGAAAGGTAAACCATAGGCACATCAACATCAATAAGATTTCCTTTTATCTGGTAGTTTGCAGCCTGGGCAAATAATGCACCGGGTGTTGCCAGCAGCAACAGCAAAATTATTTTTTTCATGATCTTAGGATACGGATAAAAGAGGCCGTATTGTGTTAATAGTACTAAGTCAAAAGTTAATTTTTATTCTTTCAACTTAGCGCTTAAGACTGTTGGCTTAACAGCAGTTTAAAGCTTTATTAATTAAACAATTCTGCAAGTTTCTTATCTAATGCTTCGCCCCTCAGGTTTTTCCCAATTACCACACCATTGGGGTCGATCAGAAAGTTTTGCGGAATGGATTTTACATCATACAGCCCAGCCACCTCATTCTTCCAGCCCTTCAGGTCAGATACCTGTGTCCACACCAGGCCATCTTTCTGTATGGCCTTAAGCCATGCCTCCCTGGTTGATTGTCCATCAAGCGAAACCCCCAATATGGTGAAATTCCGGTCTTTGTATTTATTATAGGCTTTTACCACATTGGGGTTTTCGCCCCTGCATGGCCCGCACCAGCTTGCCCAAAAATCTACCAGTACATATTTACCTTTAAATGATGACAGACTTATCGGTTTGCCCTGCGGGTTATTTTGGGTAAAATCCTGCGCTTTGCTGCCGATAGCAATTTTGCTCATATTGGCTTCCGATTTGGCTTCGGCATCTTTGGTTAAAGAATCCAGGCTGGCTTTATTTTTGGCAATGGTATTCATAATAGCCGCTCCAACCTTGCTGGCTTTAACATTGGCGGGCAACACTTGTAATAGCGTATCTTTTCCGGCCGGGCTTAAAAACGGTAAATTCATCAGCAATAAATTACCAAAAGGGCTTATACGGTTGCCTGGATTATTCTTTACATAATTGTACATATCAAATATCATTTTACCTAACATGTCCATCGACCGTTTTTGAACCTCTGCCTGCAATTCTTTATTGGTTTTATAGTCTTCGCCGCCGGTAAGTTTCATTATAGCATCCGATTCCTGCTTGGTGCTGCTTTTCATATCCTCAAATTGGTGCTGGGCTGTTGCCGCACTGCCAGATGCTGTAAAATTATTTATTGTACCGGTTGATGTCAGGTTCAGTTCGCCCTTATCCAAAATAACTGTGAGGGCATTGGCCATGGTACGTCCCTCAATGCTTTTAGCGCTTGTAATGCTTACCCCAATGGCTTCATCGGCGGTAAGCAGGCCTTTAAATTGGTATTGCCCGTTTACTACATCTGTACTATCAACTTTTCTTTGAAGGACTCCTGCACTGAAGGTTTCAGACAGGTACAGTTTTGCTGGCATCGGAGATATATTTTCCAGCTTGCCATTAATGATATAGGTTGTGTTTTGCGCGATACTACGCGCCGAAAAAAGGCAAAAAGCAGCAACACTGATCGAAAAAATCGCGGTTTTCATAATATTAATTGGTTTGGAAATTAAAAAGGTAAAGACCGGCAGTAAAATCTCTGCCGGTCTGCAATTATAAAATAGGGGTTTAGTTGTAGCCCTGATTTTGTTTGATATTAGGATTAGCCGTAATATCTGCCGGCGGTATAGGCATTAATTGCTTATAGCTGCTCCATGCAGAGCCTTTAGCTATGGTCATTACTCCATCAAGGTTACCGGTACGTTTCAGGTCGAACCAGCGGTGTCCCCACTCTGTAAACAACTCAACCTGGCGCTCATGATAAATAGCCGTCAAAACGGATGCCTGGTCAATTGCGCCTGCGTAATTTAGGAGCCCGGCACGGTTCCGAATGGTGTTCAGATCATTAATTGCTGCACTCATTCCATTTCCGACGCCGTAGGCTTCAGCTTCGGCCCTGATCAGGTATTGTTCGGCAAGGCGCATTACAATAGGATATTCGGTAATAGAGGCTGTGCTTAATATGACCGATTTATATTTATTTGCATAATAAAAAGTAGTAATTGGCGCGGTTGTGGTAGTAAATGTCCCCACCCAATTTGCAAACCGGTTGTCGCCGGGTTCAAACTTATTTGTTAACAATGTATTTAAGGGCAATTGAGATGCAGTTTTATAGCTGCCGTTAACAATCAGATAACTGGCATCAATAGTGTTGGTATAGAGGGTTGATACGGGCTGCAATGCCCATATCGTTTCTTTACTTCCCTTTAAAAATACCTGGCTGATGTTAGCTTTAGTTACCAAAGTATAATTTGAACTTGCAATAACAGACGAGGCCTGCGCTTCGGCATTTTTCCAATCCTTCATATACAAATAAACACGGGCCAGCATGGCGCTTGCGGTTTGCTTATTTGGCCTTACCCGGTCTGTTACAGTAGCACCCGAGGCATCAACGTACGTGTTATCGGCCAAAGAATTTTGCGCATCTGTAAGATCCTGGATGATCTGGGCATAAATAGCCGATGGCGTGCTGTTGCCCATGGTATTATTAACCGTATAATCATCGGTAGTGGTTAATAGCGGTGTGCCATAAAGGTTTACTGCATAAAAATAAATAAACCCGCGTATAAACTTTACTTCGCCTAACAATTGCTTTTTTACTGCAGGTGTTATTTGCGATGACGCAGTTATGCCTTTAATAGTTGTATTGCAATAATACAGCTCTTTGTAAAACTCGGTCCAAAACGGCGGCGGCACAAGCGGCGCATAGCTATTGAGGTAAAAAGAGTTAAAGTTTGAGTTTGTACTAAAATTAGTTAACTCATCGGCGGCCAGGCCCATACAAAGGCTAACGCTGCTGGTACCCTGGTAAAAAGCCCCCGCCGACATCCTTGTCAATATACCGGCAACTACAGATTGAGCGGCGCTGCTGGAAGAAAAAGCGTTGCCGCTGTTTGCAAACACAGTTGATGGCCCTACTTCGACCGCTTTTTTACAACCATTGTTCAATAACACGATGATTAAAACAGCGATGCAAAGATGTTTAGAAAAAATATGTTGAATTTTCATGATTCCTTTTTTAAAGTGTTGCTTGTAAACCAAAAGTTATTGTTCTTAAAGGAGGTATTTTCAGATAGTTCTGGGTTTCCGGATCTACAAAACCATACTTGCTGATAGTAGCAAGATTTTCGCCTAAAACATAAACTTTCAGGTTTTTAACATGTAGTTTGCCTGAAATTTGTTTCGGGAGTTGATAACCTAAGGATGCATTTTGAAGCCTGATGTAAGAAGCATCTGCATAATAAGCATCAACGTTGCGGTTAATTTGGATGGAATTGAGCAGAGTTGTTCCGAATGTACTGCCGTACTTTCCGTAAGTGGCAACATCTCCTGCTTTTTGCCAATGATCCAAAACTGCCGTAGGGTAGTTTATTCCCGGGTAACCAGGTACCAAAAACCCGCTGGCCAATACCTGGCCAAAAGTGCTTTGGCCGATTTGTTTGATTCCCCGGAATAAAACGTTTAAAGAAAAACCCTTGTAACTGAATGTATTACTCATTGTTCCAAAGTAATCCGGGTTGGTATTAATCAGGTGAACCATGTCGCTGCCGCTGTACGAGGGGTTAGCTACAATATTGCCGTCCTTGTCATAAAACTGATAAAGGCCTGTTTGCGGGTTTACGCCGGCATACCTGTTTGTAAAAAATGAGCCGACATCATTATTCAGGAACTGAGTAATTGCGGGTGTTGCATTGGGATAACTTAACAACGCGTTGCGTTGCCGGCTAAACGTAAACGAGCTTGACCAGGAGAAATCCCGCCCTTGAACATTGGTTGTATTAAGGGTGATATCAAACCCTTTATTTTGCACTTTAGCCGCGATGTTTTGGAGAATACTTGGGAATCCTGTGGTTGACGATAGTGGCACACTGGCAAGTGTATTATCGGTGCGGTTAATAAAGTAGTTGCTTTCAATGCCAATACGACCATTAAAAAACTGCAATTCAAGCCCGAAATTTAATTTCCTTGTAGTTTCCCAGCTCAGGTAAGCGTTGGGAAGGTTACTGGGTAAAAGGCCCGGAACGCCTTGGTACGAATTGACAGATGTAACCACGCCGAAGTTTGCCAGGTATTGATAAGGCGGGATCTGGTCATTTCCGGTTTCACCATAGCTGGCCCTTAGCTTTCCAAAACTAAGAAAAGGCAATGCTTTTTTAACAAGGTTTTCTGAAGAGAACAGCCAGGCAGCGCCTGCGGCATAAAACAAGTGAAACTGGCGGTCTTGTCCAAACTTGCTTGAACCGTCATAACGGCCGGAAACGTTAAGCAGATATTTGTTATCCCAGTTATAATTTACCCGGCCAAAAATAGCGCTGTATTTATATGCATAGGCATTGTAGCCCTGCCCTACAGCTGCTATACCGGTTCCCGCTGCAATATTATTGAGCAGCAAATCGGTATTATAACCGGTGGCTTGCAATTGCATGGCATCTAATACCTGTTTTTGTAAACTTGCACCTCCGGTAACTTCCAGTGTACCCCGGCTTATTTGGGTACTGTAGTTTAGCTGAGGTTCCAGGCTCCAAAATGTTTTGTTATCATAGCTAAAATTACTCGATCCTCTGAACCCGTAAGTTGTCACGTATAAGGGCAGAATAGATGCCATTGTGTTGCCGAGAAACTCATTGAGACTTTGTTTATTGTATCCCAATGTGGTTTGTAGCCTAAGCCCTTTGGCCAGCAGGTAGCTTAAAACCATGCTGCTTGTCAAATTTGATACGGCTGTTTTTGCCAGCAGCTTGCTTGATAATAATGGGTTAGAAAACGTATTATTCTGAAAATTTAATGAGCCATCGGCATTGTAAAGTGCCGGCGCATCGGGGGCCAGGTTGGCAGAGCTGGAAAGATCGGCAGACGGTATCGTATTGTTATCATATGTATAGCCACCGGTGAAGGTGATATTAAATCGTCCGTCAGAACTGCCGGAATTCAGGTTGAAATGCAGTGATGAAGTCTGGTCTCCACCGCCAATTAATTGCTGAATATTGGTAACGTTTCTGTAATTACCGCTTACCAGGTAATTGGTGTTATTATTACCACCGGATAAGCTTACCTGGGCGTTAGTCACATGGCCTTTTGCGCCTAAAAATAATTTTGGCCAATTGGTATAACGCGTAGTATCCCATGTGCCGTTAAGGTCATATTCGGTAGGGCCAAACGTTGTTTGGTTGTCATTTTTCCTGCCTTCCCTGCGCATTTGAAGGTATTGCTGGGTGTTCAAAAATTGTGGCGCGGTTACCGCTTTACTTATTCCGCTGTAAACATTTGCATCAATTTTTGTATTGCCGGCCTTGCCTTTTTTTGTGGTGATCAAAATAACACCATTCGCACCCCTCGATCCATAAATTGCTGTAGCATCAGCGTCTTTAAGCACGTTTATACTTTCAATATCCAATGGATTTATAAAACTTAATGCGTCATAGGCCTTGCCATTTGAACCTAAATAGTTTGTTTTTTGAGAGGAATAAGAACCGCCTTGGTAAGGAATACCATCGATAATATATAAGGGATCAGTACTGGTGTTACCCAATCCATTCTGCCCTCTGATAACCACCTTATAAGTACTGCCTGACTGTCCGGTACTCTGGGAAATCACCATGCCCGGAACTGTTCCCTGCAATACCGACAATACATTACCCACAGGGTAATTTTGAATTTCTTTTGCAGTAACGGTTGTCTGGTCGCCGGTATTTAATTTGCGGCTGGTTTGCCCGTATGCTATAACCTGGATCTCGTCAAGCTTGCCGATATCCTCTTTCAGCGTAATTACAAATGGCGATTTAAGCTGACCGACAGGTATTTCCTGCGTTAAATAACCGATGAAAGAAAATTGCATGATGACGTCAGCAGAAGCTAATACAACTTTAAATTCGCCTTTTTCGTTTGTTACCCAGACTAAGTTTGTCCCTTTAACTTTAACAGTAACCCCCGGCATAGGTTGCCCGTGCTGATCATTCACCGTACCTGCAAGGTAAATTGGCAAGGGTTGTTTTGATGTACCGAGATTTTCTTTCGGCCTGATTACAATCGTATTATCTACAATTTTATAATCCAATGGCTTGTTAAATAAAAACTTATTCATTACCTCAGTAATAGAAGCCTCACTTATCTCAACATTAATATTGGGCAATATCCGCAGCAAATCAGGATCGTACACGAATGTGTAGCCGCTTTGCTGTTCTATACTTTTAAAAAGTTTTTCGTAAGATATATTTTTTGCATTAAGCGTTATGCGCTGGGCAAATGATGCCGCGCTTACCTGCATAACACAAAGAATAATACCTAATGTGGTCAGTTTCATAACCAAAAATATTTGGCTTAGTCGTTTATTCCCTTTAGGGGAAAGGCTAAAAGTAAAATTATGCATACTTTTGTATGGTTTGGGTTTGTGAATACCTTAGTTTAGTTCAATAGTAAATTTGGTTAGCCCATTCTTTTGATCCGGGAAGTGTCGTAACCACTTTCCGGTTTTTTTGGGCTAACGCTATTACGGCGGCCTGGCAGCCGTTTCTATAAATGGATTGTACTTATTTTACGATAATCTTTCTCCCTTCAATTTTAAAGTTAACTCCTGCGTATTCTAATATTGATAAGGCTTTTGACGCATTCATGTATTTTGAGAATGAGCCCGAAAGCCGTTTATCCGTTATTTTTCCCTGGTATATGATATCCACATCATACCAGCGCCCTATCTGACGCATCACATTCTGAACATCAGAGTAATTAAAATAAAATTTGCCATTTTTCCAGGCAATTACCTGATCGGCATTAAAATCATCAGTTACAACAACAGCTGATCCATTTGAGTTAATGATGGCCTGCTGCCCTGGCTTAAGTATTGCATGCGCATTGCCCTTGCTGATTTTTACAGAACCTTCAAAAAGGGTGGTTTTCATGGCCGGTTCATCCTGGTAAGCATTGATATTAAAATGTGTGCCCAATACTTCAACAGTTTGCCCTTCTGTTGATACTTGGAAAGGTTTGTGTTTGTCTGGAGCAACTTCAAAATAGGCTTCGCCGGTAATTTGTACAGTTCGGTTACTACCATTGAAGGTTGTTGGATAGGTAACGGATGATGCTGCATTTAGCCAAACATTGGTGCCATCGGCTAATGTTAAATGATATTCTCCGCCTCTGGGGGTTGTTACGGTATTGTAAATTGCAGCCAGATTATCATTGCCGGGCCCGGTATATACAATTTGCCCGTTTGATGTTTTATTTATAGTTGTGGTTCCCTGAACAGCAATTTTTCCGTTTGCAGCGCCGGTTAATGTAATTTGTTTGCCGCTGCCCAGGGTGAGGATTGCTTTATTTGTACCCGGAAGCAAATCGCTCTTAACCACCGCAACGCTATTTGGAGATGTATTGCCCTTAAACTTTAAAAAGTAAACCGAAACCGACAGGCAGGCTATAATTGCCGCTGCCGCTGCAGTTTTTAAATAAAATAGCCGCCGTACCGGGGCTTTTGGTTCGGTAAACCAGTTTGCGCCGTGAGCAAAAGCAGCTTCAATTTCTTCATCGCCCGGAACCGTTTTGTTGAATGAGGTGTTTAAATACCAGCTCTCAACCCATGCAGTTTCTTCCGGGGTGCACTTTCCTTCAGCATATTTCTTAAACAGGTCTTTAACTTGCTGGTTATTCATAGCGCTCATTTTTTGCTTCTATAATGTTAAATACATGCTTAGGGACACTTGGGGGTATTTAAAATTAATAAATAATTAAATAATTGTAAATTGGAGAATTCCGGACGCCCTTACCGGGCGACGCCAGGCATTTTGGATTACCGGGGGCGTTAGTTGGGAAGATAACAATTAATAGGCAGGAAATTAATATGGTCATTGCCCTTTTCGCAATTCCAGAACGGGACGTTCAATGGCTTGGTAAATGTGTCGCAATAACTATAGCAAAAGCCCTCTCTAAATAGCGTAGCTTTCATGAGCACCAAAAACAATCAAACTGCGAATAATCTCTCCCGGTAGGGGAGACTTTAGCTTCGCGACCGATAAAACATTTGCTACCCCCAATTAAAGTGCTTAAGTTATTTTGAAAATCTTACTTAAGAGTGCCTGCCGTGAAAATCACATTCTCACTTATAAAAAAGGTTTGCCGGTTTTATTTTATAAAATATCAAAACTGAAGCAATGGGATAAATAAAACAGTGCGGCCTTTATAAGCCAGGCTTGTTACCTCGCTGCCATTGCTAATGCCTTTAATTCACGATTACCGGGCTGCCAGGCAATTTGCACAAGCGGCCTGCAGCAGTTGACAAACTGCCGCAGGCCGCTGTAATCTTTTTTTTGGACTAATATCCAGGGTTTTGCTTTATGAAAACATCGCTTGTTAGCTCAGAAAGCGGAATTGGGAAAAGCTGCTTGTTGGTATTCCATGTTCCTCCCTTGGCGGCAGTGATTGCAGGCATGTACTCATCAGCTCTGGATATGCTATTGTTGGTATATCCTTTAAGCCTTTTTAATGTAAACCACCTGTCGCCCAATTCGGTGAACATTTCTACCTGGCGCTCATGCTCGAGGGCCATCAAGGCCAATGGCTGGGTAAGTGAGGTGGAGATAGCCGGAAGCGGGTTAGGAACTGTGGCTGTTGCCGTAGCCCTTGCTCTTGCCCGTATCGTATTGATATCAGCTATACCCTGAGCAACCTGGTTATTTTGAATATAGGCCTCAGCGCGGATCATGTATTGTTCGCCTAAGCGAAGTATCATCTCCGGCTCGGTTAAACTCACTGCCGAGAAGCTTGTTTGCCGTACTTTATATTTATACGGGAAATAATAGGTAGTAGGGCCTAACGTAAAATGGCCAACCCAATTGGCTTTTCGGTTATCGCCCGCCTCAAAAGCATTATACAAGGTATTGCTCATACTGCCGGGATGGCTGAAGTTTGGAGGGGCAACCAAAATAAACACATTGCCTTCATAAGTATTCAAACTGGAGTTTGTACTGGGTTGAAATTGCAGGATTGCTTCTTTACTGGTGGTTAAGAAAATATTGTTAAAAGCATCGAGGGTATAAGCGCCAGTTTGATTGATGACTTTGGTAGATTCGGTGATGGCCTCCGTATAATTCCCAATAGTAAGATCAACGCGGGCCAGTAAAGCAGATGCCGCCCATTTATTCGGCCTGTAGCGTCCATTGGTTGAAACGGTCGTCAGATCGGCAGTTACGTAATCCGTTCCCAATAAGTTTTCAGCATCTTTCAGGTCTGATACTATTTGCTGGTATACCTGTGCCTGGGGTGTCCTCGCCAGTTGATAGTTTTTGGTATAATCTGTCACCGTTACCAGGGGCACATCGCCGTACAATTGAACAAGGTAATAGTAAAATAAGGCCCTCGTAAACTTCGCTTCTCCTTCCAAACGTGTCTTCGTATTTGGTGTGAGGCCGTTTGTGCCATGCACACCTTCAATAATTTCATTCGTGATATAGATATGATTATAGAACTCCGACCAAAAGTAAGTATACCGGCTGGTAAGGTTATTGGCGTAAAGCGCAGCGAAATTGCTATTACTTGCGCCATAATCTGTAATTTCATCGGCATATTCTGCTGTGGCAATAGATAAATATGGAAAATACCCCTCTATAACATTGGTTGCATTGGAGAATACCCCTGTCATTAACGCAATAGCCGCGGCATCTGTTTGAAACACAGCAGTCTTATCAAGCTTGGTACTTGGCGGTGGGATGGTTACAAACTTTTTGCAGGATGCCGCAAAAATCAAAATGATCATAAAAACACTAACAATCATCAAACGGTACGATTGGTATTTGGTAACTAATATCTTCATTGTTTTATAGTTAATGGTGATTAAAAAGAAACTTGTGCGCCAAATGTCATGACCCTTAACGGCGGTATCAAGCCCTGTCCTTCCGGATCAGGCCCCGCATATTTGGTGATGGTCAGCAAGTTTTCGGCTTGAAAATAAATTCTTGCCTTATCAATTTTTAGTTTTTTAAACAAAGTTTGCGGTAGCTGATAGGAGAACGAAACATTCTTGAGCCTGATGTATGAGGCATCCGTATAGGCGGCATCGCTGTTTTGTTCATTGTAAAAGGCGTTACCTGCATCGGTTGCTGTAGACGAGGTATACATTTGGTACTTAGCGATATCGCCGGGTTTATGCCAAACATTCAGTAAGGCTACTGGCTGGTTATTTTGCCCGCCGTTAAGCGATCCGGGAGTTGTACCGTTTCTTAAAATATAATCGCCCCCCATTTGTTTAACAAAAGAGAAAAACAGCGAAAGGCTAAAATTATGATATGAAAAAGTATTTTGTAATCCACCATAAAACTTAGGATCAAGCGAGATGGTTTTGGCATAGTAATCTTCCGTCGTCAATGCTGTTGCAGCAACGATATTGCCGGTTGCATTATAAAACTGGTAAACACCAGTTTGCGGATTGACACCTGCCGCCTGATAAACAAAAGTAGGGTTAATTGGCTGGCCAATCCTCAATCTATCGGCATAAGAGCTTGTCGCCAAGCCAGGAAAGGCAATCAGTTTATTCCGATACGCAGTAAAATTAAAATTTGAGGTCCAGTTGAAGCCGGAAGAAACAATATTTTTGGTGGTAAAAGTTATTTCGGTACCACTGTTTTGGATGGTAGCCTGCCTGTTAAGCACCACCGTGTTGAAACCGGTAATATCAGGTAATTGATAATTTAACAATTGGTTGGAGGTGCGATTTTGAAAATAACTTACCGAAGCTAATATCCGGTCATTCAAAAAGCCTAACTCCAAGCCGGCTTCTGCCTTTTTTACCACTTCCCATGCTAAATCTGTAGAGGTTAACGCTAAAGGCGCCAGGGCTGTAGCTCCCTGATATGGCCTGTCTTGTCTTAAATATGAATTTAACGACAAATAAGCATAGTTGTCGCCGGGCGTATTGCCCGTTACGCCATAGCTGCCACGCAGTTTTCCAAAACTTAAAAAAGGAATATGTTTAAAGAAATTTTCATTTGTGAATAACCAGGCGGCGCCAATAGCGCCGAAATCGCCAAATTTTTTACCTGGACCAAAACGGCTGCTTCCATCGCGTCTGCCGGTTAAATCAACAATGTATTTATCATCCCAGTTATAGTTCAACCGACCATAAATAGACGTAAATTTATAGAGCTCATCTGTCGACTGGAAATTATAAACAGTAGCGGCACCCGCCAATGACGGTAATAAAATATCATTGGTATATCCGGTACCATAGGTTTGCTGGCCTTTAGTGGTAGATGATTGAAATGTTGTTCCCATTAATACCCCTAACTTACCTTTGCTAATATGGGTATCATAGCTAAGCTGTGGCTCTGTAATCCAGGATGAAATAGTATTAGCACTGAATGTAGAACTACCTACAGGATTCACGATACCCGGAAAACCAATCTGCGTAGCAATTGGATAAACATCATCGCCATTCACTGTCATATTATTATAACCACCTGTAACCCTGAATTGCAGTGAACTGGTAATCTGATAGCTTAGCGCCAAACTGGTGGTGAGGTTATTAGTGGTTCCTTTATAAGTATTATGAAATCCTTGAAACGGATTACTCGAAAAACTATTACTGTAATTCAGCGTACCGTCCGGATTAAAAGGTTCGGGTGCATTAGGGGCGAGCAATATATATTGCGTAGGATTGTAAGAAGGCAGAAATGTATTGTCGATCATATAATTAGCGTTGATCTGGGCACGAAAACGCTTATTTGCAGATGCAGTAGACAAAGAAACCCCGCCAGAAACCTTATGGGCATTATAGCCCCCGAAATCGGTGGGGAACGGGGGTTTGTTAATGTCATAACCACCGTAGATCCGGTAAGTTGAGTTTTCCGACCCTCCCGACAAAGCTATTTGCGCATTGGTATTGATTGTCAGCTGTCCAAGCAGCCGCTTTTGCCAGTCCACATTGCGCGTAGTGTCCCAGGCGTTTAAATCATACGAATTAGTAGCACTCTGCGCTCTCCCTGAATTCTTAAACGCCTCATGTCTCATCGCCAGGTATTGGCTTTCATTCATCAGCTGTACTTTACGCGGCGTTTCGCTTAAGCCCGTATAAACATTCACATCAACTTTAGTTGGGCCCGCTTTACCTTTTTTTGTAGTGATCAGGATTACACCGTTTGCTGCCCTTGAACCGTAAATTGCTGTTGCATCAGCATCTTTTAACACATCCACAGATTCGATATCGGCCGGGTTAATAAAACTGAGCGGACTGGCATCACTTGAGCCCGATGAGCCCACATTAGGCAGCAACGAACTGGTATAAGGAACGCCGTCAATTATATAAAGCGCGTCCTGGCTCTGCTGCACACTATTTTTTCCTCTGATCTGAATATTAAAAGTGCTATTAGGCAATCCCGAGTTTTGACTAATGAACAAACCTGCAACTTTACCCTGCAGTGCTTCCAGCACATTGCTAACAGGATTTTGCTGAATATCTTCTGCCTTAACAGTTGCGGTATTACCCGTATTCAATCGTCTTGAAGTTGTACCATAGGCGATTACCTGCACCTGATCCAGGGATGAGGCAGATACAGCCAGCCTTATTGTAAATCCGGCTGCATTATTAGCTATTAATGCCTGTTTTGTATCGGAGGAATTGCCGGCTGATACACCTTCCAGTATTCCTCCGCCCGACGGGGTGATCCTGACCGCCGCGCTGCTATACCCAACATACGAAATCAACAGCACATCACCGGCAGATGCGTTGATTTTGAAGTCGCCGGCAGCATTTGAAATGGCATAAATATTAGTCCCTTTTAGCTGTATTGTAGCTCCCTGCAATCTTTCGCCGTCGGCGTTAACAATCCGCCCGTTAACCTGTTTTACCGGTATAGGAGCGGGTAAAACTTCAGTTTTGGCCTGAGGCCTGGTGATCACAATCGTCTTATCTTCAAAATCATAATCAAATGGCTGATTTTTGAAACATAGTTCTAAAAATGTTTTGAGTGGTACCTTGTTAACGTCTATTGTGATCGGCCTGGCATTGGCAATTTGCCGGTAATCATAAAATACTACATAATCTGTTTGCTTTTCTATGGCCTCAAAAACCTTTTCCATAGAAACATTCTTACCATTATAAGTAATGGTTTGTGCGTAAATTGCAGCATTTACCCGCGAAAAAAATAATAGTAGTAATACAGCTGTTAATTTCATCGTCATCAGAAGTTTTCCAATTGCTTTCCGCTCAACAGGACTAATGCTGTAAATTGCATGCCATTGGGGTAAACAATCCCTTGTGCTGCCTTGCCCGGCACCCCGGATAAGATAAGTATGCAATTTACTCTTTGAAATACAGTTACGTAAAATTTTTAACTTCATAAATTAATAAATTAAAATGTTAAACTTAAATAGTTCGCCCGGACGATCCGGATATCGTTTGGTGAATACAAAGGAGGAAGCATTTATCCGCCCCTAAATCAATAGGCGACGGACGATATGCCAACTGATCTTAATTAATTAACTCAAACTGTATGAAGAGGTTGAAAAATGAATTGGGTACTAAGTCAGTATTAAAAAATTATTACCATTTTTTAAAATAATGTGATCTTTGCCTTTTAATGAGACATTTTTTATGTCTTTTGACGAAACAACAGAAGATAACCAGATCGCTAAGCCTTACAAATAAATTTTAGCTAATGCTGATCTTCAGATATATCTTTCCCTATCTTCATGAGGTTGTTAATATTAAACCTGATAAAAAAAGAAAAGAAATTGAGCTATAAAATAAATTTGAAATCCGCAAGCCAAATATTCAGCATTCTTTTGTGGGGTTTAGTCATAACCGGAACTCGTCTGTACGCACAATCGCCTTTGGTAAACAGCACTGTCTTTAGAACAAACGTTCCTAAAGAAACCCAGTTACTGCTGCAGCAGGCTTTGGATACCTTAATTTATCACGTTCATCATAACCAATCTATTACGTCTGAAGTTGACGCTACCTGTATTGAACTTAATAAAACCATGTTCGGCACGATCAAAGGAATAGGCATATACGGGAATAAAAAAAATGATTCTTTATATAGCCCGCAACTAACTGATCTTCATGAGATTGGTGATAGTCAATATTTTATTTCCGTAGCTTATGTAGGAAGCAATACATTAAAGGCTATCATAAATTTCGTGGCAACTATACACCCGAACGGCATTAGGTTTTCCGTTCCCTTGTTCTATTTAACCAGAAACTGGCAAACCAAAAAAGTGGGGCGTATAACCTATCATTACGCAGATTACATTAATATGGAACGCGCTGTCCTGTTCAATAAAAAAAATACCGGCATTGCGCAAAAACTGGGCTTACAACCAAAGAGTTTTGATTTTTATTTGGTAGACAATTACCTGGAGACCTTGAAACTTTTAGGTTATAGCTATGACAGTGAAACAGCCGGATTGGAGAATGATGGCTTTGGCCCGGTAAATGGTTATATATTCTCGATCAACCACAATGAAGATTTTTCACACGATCTGTTTCATGATTATGCCGAAAAAGCAAGAACACATTCAAGGAATAATGCTGCGGAAGAAGGTGTTGCCTACAACTGGGGAAATCCCTATTATACCGATGAGCATGGCGAAATGATTGGTCGGGACCGCTTAGTTAAAGTGCTCAAGGAATATCTGCTGAAAAATCCCGATACAAGTCTGTTAGATTTATTCAATAAGAATCCTCCAATACTTCCGTCAAAAACCAAGGTACGTTCCTTGCTGGCCAGTTTAATTAGTGATGAGGTGGAACGCAGCAGGGGAGTAGCAGGAATAAAATCGCTGATCGATTGCGGCCGCGGGGATGATAATTATTTTAAAGTGACAGATCAGTTAGTTGCTATCAATGCATCCAACTTCAATACGATGGTTAGCCTTTTATTGGAAAAGTATAAATAGGCAGATCTTTTAAGCGATCATATTACTCATAAAGAATGGCATTTTGGGAACGTATTAAATTACTATAGCTTTAATTTGAACTACTGTTAAGTCAACAGTACTAAGTCGTAAGTCTAAAGTTGATTTTTTTCTTCTTTGACTTGGAACTTAAGACTTTTGGCTAAAGACTATCCGTCAATTTATCGATGATACAAGGAATTATCCCTTTTTCATTACCTTTTTTTACCTGAAATATCTCATCAGCATCAGGGCAATAACAGGCTGGTAGTTATGATCAATGAGGTATTTACGAATTTCCTGCAATGCTTTTTGCAGGTGATTTTTAACCGTATTACGCGATAAATTGGTGACAATAGCTATTTCATCATAGTTCATATGCTGGCGGCGGCTCAATAGATACACTTTACGTGGCTGCGCCGGTAAGGCCGCCACGGCCTGGTCAATCAGGCTTTGCACTTCTTTATGGCTTATTTTTTCCAGCACTTCTGATGTATGCTGAATAGTACTATCGTAAAATTGAGTAGCCAGTTTACTATCAGTAGCTGCCTTCTTTAACAAATTAATGGCCAGGTTACGGGCTATCCTGAAAACATACTGATCCATATTACGCACTTCGTGTAAATCATTGCGCTTTCTCCACAAAATAACAAATAGCTCCTGGGTTGTTTCCTCGGCGATATAATCAGACTTACTCAGGGCGGCAATAAAATCAAAAACGCGGTCAAAATACGTATCAAACAGTTGCCTGAAGCTGGTTTCATCGTTTAAAAATATATTTTGATCAGGGGTCATTTTTATCTCCGAATAACAATTATAGTAAAAAACGGGCTATCAATCCATAAAAAGATACTGATTATCAGATGTTAATTTTATTTACTAAAAAAAAGATTTTAAGTTAGTACCAAATACCCTTTCAACCCCTCTTATGATAATTAAATAAGCCTACTGGGTAAAAACATCTTTATATGGATACTCGCCAACGGATAAATAACCTTTTTGAGAAATATCTCAATGGAACCTGCACCCAAACTGAATGGGAAGAATTGCTAATCCTGATAGATGGCCTTACCCGGGAAGAATTTGAACTATTGAATACCCCTTTGCAACAACTGTGGCACCAGGCGGGAACAGGCGAATTGCCATCCAGATCAAAGACCGCCGACCGTGAAAGAATTTATACAAATATCGTTAACAGCGATCAGGTACCCGAAGCCACGGTTAGGTCAATCAAATGGCGAACCTGGGCTGCGGCAGCTGTATTGACCGGCGTTTTTATCACTGTGGGTATCTATTATAAATATAATCTAAAACCTCAACAAACTATTGTTAAAAGCATCGCGCCCGAAAAAATTAAGCCGGGTATAAATAAGGCGATCCTTACGCTTGCAAATGGCAAACAGGTGGTGTTAGACAGTGCCGCCAATGGCGCCAGGTATCAACAGGGCAAAGCTATTGCGCTTAATCAGAACGGGGCACTATCTTATAACATTACCAGCGATGAAAAAGCCGCCCCTGGCTACAATGATGTCACCACTGCGCGCGCCAATGAATACCAGTTAACGCTTGCAGACGGGACTAAAGTTTGGCTTAATGCCTCATCATCTCTCCACTTTCCAACAGCATTTAATACTTCTTCAAGAACCGTTGAACTAAAAGGTGAAGCTTATTTTGAAGTGGCAAAGGATAAAACAAAACCATTTCATGTTATGGTTAATGGAGCGGAAGTTGTTGTTTTAGGAACTCATTTTAATATTAATGCTTATGATGATGAGTCTGAGTTAAAAACTTCTTTGCTGGCAGGTTCAGTAAAAATAAACTCTCATAACAAAAGCAGCCTGCTGAAACCCGGTCAGGAAGCAAATGTAACCCGAAATGGCGAATTAAATATTGCCGATGCAAATGTGGAACTGGCAGTAGCCTGGAAGAATGGTTTTTTTCAATTCGACAAAGCTTCGTTACCCGCGATTATGAGGCAAATTGGCCGCTGGTATGATTTAGATATTGTTTACAGCGGTAAAATTCCCGACCGGTTGTTTAAAGGAAAAATACAGCGTAGCCTTCCCTTGTCCGGCATTTTAAATATATTAAAAAAAGGTAATGTTAATTTTAAACTGAATAGCCACACCCTTACCGTTTTGGAGTAGGTGATTTTGTTACTATGCCTTGTATGTTTTAGTTTAATTGGGGCTTGGTGAATGTTATATATCTAATTGATTATTAAAATATTACATGATATATTTCCTTTAGAAGTGCCAATGTTTTAGTATTTTATGGTCATAATTCTTGCACTAATGATTAAGTACAAATCGGCTAATCAGTTAAGCATCGAAGAGTTTCAGACCCCGTTTGAGTTTAAACCGGATAAAGAGAACCGCTGGGTAAAGTTAGCATCTATCATTCCCTGAAACGAACTGGCGGTATTTATTACCAGTCGATGAGTACCGGCACATGGGCACCTTCCATCGATGCGCGAATTGTTGTCGGCCCGATGGTCATCACAATCTGAACATCTATAACTCCCTGCGTAGTCTTGCAACCGGGATATTCATTTGTTCGCGGTATTTGGCTACGGTGCGGCGGGCTATGTTATAACCGGCATCTTTTAATATATCGGTAAGTTTTTCATCGGCAAGGGGGTGGTGTTTGTCTTCTTTACCAATGTGCTCTTCCAGGATTTTTTTAACCTCTTTATTAGATACTTCTTCGCCGCTTTCGGTTTGGATGGCTTCTGAGAAGAAGGATTTTAGCAGAAAAGTACCAAACTCTGTTTGAACGTACTTGGAGTTGGCCACGCGCGATACCGTACTGATATCCATATTTATCCTATCGGCAATGTCCTTCAGGATCATCGGTTTCAGGTTTTTATCATCGCCTGTAAGAAAAAACTCGTACTGATATTGCATAATGGCATTCATTGTTTTAAGCAATGTTTGCTGCCGTTGCTTAATAGCGTCAATAAACCATTTGGCCGAGTCGAGTTTTTGCTTTACAAACTGTACCGCTTCCTTTAGTTTTTTATCCTTTTGCGATGCCTTATCATAATGTTGAAACATTTCCTGGTATGACCGGCTTACGCGCAATTCAGGCGCATTTTTGGAGTTTAAGGTGAGTATCAGTACGCTATCGTTATTGGTGATGTGAAAATCAGGTATCACCTGCATCTGCTTGGTGTTAATCTCGTTACTGTCGCCTGGCTTGGGGTTAAGTTTCAAAATTTCGTTGATAACGCCACGCAACTCGTCCGAGTCCATGTTTAATGATTTTTCCAGCTTATCATAATGCTTGCGGGTAAATTCGTCAAGATATTGCTCAACAACTATAATTGCCTTTTTTATGATAGGATCATTGGGGTCTTTTTTGCGAAGCTGAATAAGCAGGCATTCCTGCAGGCTGCGTGCGCCCACGCCAGCCGGATCAAAGCTTTGGATCACTTTTAACATGTCTTCAACTTCTTCATCCTCGGCCATTACGTTTTGCGAAAAGGCCAGGTCGTCGGTAAGTGACATAATAGGGCGGCGCAGATAGCCATCATCATCAAGGCTGCCGATGATCTGCTTGCCTATCCTGAAATCCTTATCGCTCAGTGGTAATAAGTCGAGTTGTAGCTGCAGGCTTTCAAAAAATGAACTTTGTACAGCAATCGGTATCTCTTTACGTTCGTCCTCGTCGTCGCCGTTTTGGTCATAGCGCGATCCGTAATCATTCACATTGTCATCCTGTAAATAATCGTCTATATTAAATTCGTCCATTTCGCCCTTTTCTTCATCACCGTTAAAGGTGTCTTCGTCGGGGTCGCGGTCCGGGTATTCTTCAACAGGCTCGTTCAGGTTTGTTAAGCTCAGATCTTCAAGCGCGGGGTTTTCTTCCAGTTCTTCTTTGATGCGTGTATCAAGGGATACGGTAGGCACCTGCAGCAATTTTATAAATTGAATTTGCTGTGGCGATAGCTTTTGTAATAGTTTTTGTTGAAGGTTCTGTTTTAGCATAGTTAAGACGTGTCCAAAAATACATCAATTACCGTTAACTTTAAAATAACTTGCCGTAAATGGAATAATGGTGATAAATGCTAAATGAAAACTTTTGTTTGGTTAGTGTGTTAATAATCTTAACCAAAAATTAATACCATGGCTGTAGTTAAAGAATTTAAGGAGTTTGCCCTGCGTGGCAACGTTGTTGACCTTGCTGTAGGTGTTATTATTGGCGCTGCTTTTGGTAAAATAGTTACCTCGCTGGTAACGGATATCATTATGCCGCCAATAGGCCTTGCTACAGGGGGCGTGGATTTTAAAGATATCAAAATACTGCTAAAGCATGGTGATGCCGGCAAAAAAATACCCGATGTATCTGTTAACATTGGTAATTTTATTAACATAACAATCGAGTTTTTGATAATTGCTTTTTGTGTTTTTCTTATTGTAAAAGCAATTAACGCGCTCAATCGGGCGTCAGAACCTGCTCCGGCTCCCGAGCCAGCCCCACCCCCAACAAAAGAAGAAGTTTTACTTACTGAAATCAGAGATCTTTTAGCAACCCGCAAATCTTAACGCGTTTATAGTTAATAGATAGTAGCTTTGTTATTAATTCGGGTTGGTAAAAAATCAATAGTAAGCCATTAACCATCAGCTATGATTTAAAAGCTCTTTGGCAACCTGGGGTCCGTCAGGATAATATAATCTGCCAGTTTACTGAATTTGGCCCAGTCGGGGTTATCAAAACTATCATCCGCATACGCGCCTATGGTGATAACACGTGCTTTTGGAGCGTATTTCTTTAGCTGGACAACAGCGCCCATTTTTTCTTCGCTATGAAACCCGCCGTTAATTTGCATGATCTTAAAGTTGGTATGTTTTTTATAAAATTGAGCTATCGACCAGCCCATGGTTGCGTCCCACAGGTTTTGCGATTGATAAATTTGCATTCCTGCCATAAGGGCGTGGCCGCCTATTATCTTTACAAATTTATCGTAATAGAGCCCTGTTGCCGTGTCAATGGGCAGGGGAGGAAGATAATCTTTGGCTTGCGCATCAAGTTGCTGTAAACTGTTTAAACCATTGCGTGTTACCATATTGGTATAACGCGACGGGGCATTGGCTGCTATTACAGGTATCTGACTTTGTTTGGCCAGATCAACCATTGGGCGATAATCTTTATAATTGGGCCAGGTACGCGCATCGCTTATCAGGTTTTTTTCACGGATGAGGCCGTTTAAGTATTCGTTTAATACCAGTTGGCAATCGGTAGTAAACATTTCCATGGATAAAGCTGTTTTGCCGGGATATTGTTGCGCCAGTTGCTTAAAAAGTTCAAACTCCAGTAGATGTGCAGTAGAGTCCTTGTGTTCCTCGCCAAAAAATAATACATCGGCCCTGGCCATATTATTGATAATATCGGCAACTGTTACTGGTTTTTGGGTTACTGTGCTGTATATTTTATAATGAATTGTTTGAGTTGCCTGGCTTAATGCAAAAAAAGGTACACAAATGATAAGTAGCAGGATAGGCAGTTTCATAATATGGTTTTAAAACGCTTAATTTACAGCAATAAATATAGAGCGACAAATAAGAAAAATAGTGTTTGAAAAGTTTTAAAATATTACTACATTTGCGCTCTTGTTTTTAAAACGACGAATACAATAAAATAGTTATGAAAAGAACGTTTCAGCCTTCTCAAAGAAAAAGAAGAAATAAACACGGATTCCGTGAACGCATGGCAACAGCTAACGGCAGGAGAATATTAGCAGCCAGAAGAGCTAAAGGCAGAAAAAGATTATCAGTTTCTGACGAGGGTCGTCATAAAGCATAAACCGGTTGCGCTGGTTGGTATTGCACCAATCAATGGATACCGATTGTCTGCTTAAATCCCGGTTCCAGATAAGCAACTATGTATACTTTTAAAAAAGAAGAACGGTTATGTAATAAAAGGCTTATCGATAAGCTTTTTCATAGCGGCTCTTCTTTTTTGTGTTATCCTTTTAAAGCCTCGTGGTTGTATCATACAGAGCCACAGCAATTTCCTGCCCAGATATTATTTTCGGTTTCCAAAAAGCGGTATAAGCACGCTGTCGACCGTAATTTAATAAAGCGCTGTATGCGCGAAAGCTACCGGCTGCACAAACAACAAAACTTATACAATTTGCTGCAAACAGCCGATAAAACCATCGTGCTATCGGTAGGTTATATTGGTAAAACAATTGAGCCCTATAGTGTCATCGAAAAAAAGATGCTGAAAATGCTTGCGCAGCTTTCAGAACAGTTAATTGCCGCTAATATTGCAAAGCTATGATGGCGCTGGTAAGGCTGGTTAAAACATTGATAGGTTATATTTTTATAGCATTGATAAAAGTATATCAATATTTTATTTCGCCAATGACGGGTGCTTCGTGCAGGTATACACCAACATGCTCGCAATATGGGGTAGACGCTATCAGGAAGCACGGAGCTTTTAAAGGCGGATGGCTAACTATTAAACGAATTGCCAGCTGCAATCCCTGGGGAGGGCACGGGCATGATCCGGTACCTTAATTAGTTTTAAGTTTTAAGTGATGGGTTTTAAGTTTTGGCTCAATGTTTAGTACCCGGTGCTTAAAAGGTTTAGTATTTTGTATTGTTAATTTGATTGTGTTTTTGAATTTTTCAAACTCACAACTCACAACTCACAACTCACAACTCAAAAGATGGGCCTTATTTTACAAATAGAAACCGCAACAACATCGTGCTCTGTAGCATTAGCCTCTGATGGTAAGGTTTTGGATTTTAAACAGGTAAATGAGCGTAATAAACACGCAGAGGTAATTACTTTGTTTACCGAAGAACTTATAGCCGGCGGTAATTTTACTTACCGCGACCTGGATGCCATTGCGGTAAGCTGCGGCCCCGGCTCATACACAGGTTTGCGAATAGGCGTATCTACAGCAAAAGGGCTTTGCTTCGCGCTTGATAAGCCACTGATAGCTATAGAAACTTTGGAGGCCATGGCTTATGGTGTAATTAATGATGACACAATAGTCATTGATAAAAACACATTACTGTGCTCTATGATTGATGCCCGCAGAATGGAAGTTTATTGTGCTGTTTTTAATATAGCCGGCGAAAAACTTAAAGATACAGCCGCCGAAATTATTGATGAGCACAGTTTTGCCCGTTTGTTGATGGATAATCAGATCCTTTTTTTTGGCGACGGCGCCGATAAATGTGAAGCTGTTTTAGGCGGCAATCCCAACGCCAGGTTTTTACACAATTTCGAAAATTCAGCAACGTACCTTACCCAAAAGGCAGCCGAAAAACTCGCCAATAAAGATTTCGTAGACGTAGCCTATTTTGAACCCTATTATCTGAAGGATTTTATAGCCGGAGTTAAGAAAGAAGCAAGAGTCAAGAATCAAGACCTTTGGGGCAAAGAGTAAGGATCAAAGGCAAAAAAATAATTTGTTATACGCTCTCTGCGTTTAGCTAAAAGGTTAATTTAAAAATACTAACAATCCGCAAGGCGAAGCTGTCTTGATTCTTGACTCTAATATCTTGACTCTTTTTAATTGCCTGTTTTAAACAATCGTCCCCACAGCCGGCCAAAGAAGCCTTTCTCGCCCATAGGGATATAGCTTGAGTTCATTGGATGTTCAATTATAGCGCCAAATTTTACTGAAAAGCCAAGAAATATATCCATGCCTGAGTAGGTGCCAATATGATCTATCTGTGTTTGGTTACCCAGGGCGGCAAAAGCGAACCTGCCTGTGTTAACAAGCCGCTCGGAACCGCCGTACACCTCAAAATTAGGCGTTTTATACATCAATTGGGCGCCTACGTTAAATAACTTCATATCATCGTAACTGGCGGTAATTGTGGCGGTATAGTTTTGATATTGCACATGGTTAACCAGCGCGGCGGTAAAACCTGTAAACCAAAACTCTTTTGAGCCTATCAGGGTTGGCGTGTATTTAAAATTGTTGTCGTAATCTATCCAGTATGTTTTTGAGGCGCTTAATTCGCCCCTGGCATTTGTTTTTGTAGTGAATGATCCAATTTTTGACATCGCCTGGGTGCTTCTGAAAAGCTTAATGACTGCGTTATAAATGCTATCTTCCCGGTGGCCTGACGCTAACCCGGTTATGGTTGTAGTATTATCAAAATCAGAAGCAAGAGAACGGCTGCTCCAATGGATAAACCCTAAATCTTTAATATTTGCCTGTATGGTTATTTTGTCGTCGGTTATATAGGATGTTCCAATGGTTATTGAAGCGCCCGGGCTGCGGAAGGTAGGCAGGTAATCATGTGCCGATGGCTGGCCCGGTATGTAGCTTGAATAATAACGGCCACGCATGCTTAGGGTTGCCGCGTTGTTAACCGTATCAAACACAGCGTGCGAACCTGTAATATCAAAATTTGAATATTTTATACCCAGCAAAGCACTCAGCTTAAAACCAAAAGCAAACTGTTTATTGATCCGTTCGCGGTACGAGTAACTGATCTGGTTATAGGTTTGCAATTGAAAATGATTGTTAAAGATATCATCATAAGGATTGCCTTTAAAATTGGCAACATTATCAAATAAAGCAATAGTCTCATCAGATACCAGGCCACGACTTTCTGCTTTTAATTGGTACGAAAAGCCCATTTCCACATCGCCGTTAAGGCTGGTGAATGATTTAAGCATAATGGCGTAGGCGTTAACATTGGCATTAAAGTGATTGTTTTTGCTTTTGCCGATTTGAAGTGCGTTTGCTTTATAGCCTGTTTGGGTAGCAAATAAACGGTTTTTAAGCGCCTGTTGAATATCCCCCGTTACGTAGGCATTGGCATTAAAGTTGGGTATAAAAAAGTTAAACGCGTATTGCCTGCTTGAATCGGGTATAAATGATCTTACAGAAGGGTTTTCGAATGAATCATAAAGCGTGCCGGTATTATACTGCGAAAATTGCTGGGCCGAAGCCGAGAAAGAAATGAGCAAAAAGGTAAAAAGAATGTAAATTTTATTCATATAATATCTCGCGAGCCTTAGTCCGTTTAATTTTTTAAAGATAAAATTCAAAAACGGTTATCTGTAAAAAAGAATAAATTAATAGATAGTTTTAACGTATTTGAGCGTAAGTTGGTTGTGAAATGACTAAAGTAATTTCATTTTGTTAACGCTGCGGTGTCGATATTGTTCGTTTTTATACAAAAGTTAGTGTAAAAATTCTTGTCGGATGCTGTGAATTGATAGGCGGCTCCATAAAAATCTTTCCAGCCGGGATGGTTGTTTTCAAAGGCATCATAAAATGGATCTTTAAGGTCGCGCTTTAATATTGGCTGCGCATTTTTAAAATTGATAAAAAAAGCAACATTGCTCCGCTCGGCCAGCAAATTGTCAAACTGGTTATACTGTTCGGTTTTGCTGATGAATTTACGGTTGATATAGGTATCGGTATAACTATTCAGCTCAGATGAGGAGGCTGCCAGCACCAGGTAATTGTCAACTATCATGAAATATGGTTTCCTGAAAATACTAAAAGCATCGCCCAGTAAAAAGAACGGTAGTTTTTCGTAATTAAACTGGCCGATATTATCACTAACCATGGTGCTGATGTTAGTCATTAAAGGCAATAGTTTTGATCCGTCTTTAACAGTAATAATGGCAAATTTTTCCTGGTAGCGGGTAGTTACCACTGCAAATTCGTTACTTAACAAGGGTTCAAATTCTGTTTTTAATAATAAGCCGGTTTCCTGTTTTATTTTATCAAACAGTTTATCTTTTTCATTACTTACGCCTGCCTTAACGTGCCATGCCGATAAGTCGGTTTCAAACTTTTGCGGATCCGATACAGCGAAACAAATACTATATGCCGTGGTTGCCGGGAACATATCCTTTAAACGATTGCTAACCGGCTGCTGTTTGGTGAACAGGTTTAAATAACTGTAGGTATGGCTATTTAAGCTGGTTAACCCGTTAAACATCAATGCATCGTTTTTATAATTTATGCTAAGCACGGCAGCAGCCGGTAATAAACGGAAGCTTTTAAAAATATCGGTGTTTTTGTTTTTAAAAAACTCATCAAACAGAGGAGATAGCTGCCCGTAATTAACGTATAAGTTGGCCAGTGAGTTGGCATTCTGCTGTTCGGGTAGTGGTATAAATATGGTTTTGCTTTTGTCGGTTTTATATAGTGCGCTTTGATTTAGTAAAGTTTTTGAAAAACTACCTACAATAATATTGTCCTCTTTTTTAATAATGTAAAAATGCTTGTTAAGGGCTTTTACCAAAATGTCGTATTCGAGCCCAAAAGCATTGTGATTAACAGCTAATGAAAGCGCACCTTTTGATAGTGCAGTTATCTGGCTAAATGAGTTTGGCTCAAAACCAACCGAAGCAGTTGTGGTTACCAATAGTCCTATATCGCCGGTATCTGATGGATGAACGGAAATGAAAATATTTTGGCCCGAAAAAAACTGATCAGACAAAGCCGAGGACATCATCAACTTACGTAAAGTATCCAGATCGCTTAATTTTTGTTTGCCAACAACAGCGGCCAGCAGGCGGTTGCCATTAAAAATATCGTAAAAGCCTTTCTCGTTATTAAATTCAAATACAGCTACAGCATTATCGGGGATGCTTTGCATCACCAGGTTATTGCGTACCCCGGGCGGGTTTAAATTTTTAAAATATAAAACCGTTATAAATACAGTAGCTGCGAGTAAAATTATAGTGGTTACTATCAGTCGTCTCATAAGGGTTTTCTTTACAAAGATAGAATTTTACCCTGCGGCATTAAAGTAATACTTTCAATTGGTTAACTTAGCTTTTTATATCTGCATGAACAAAAAAATAATCGTCACCGCTTCGTTTTTAGGAATGCTGGCCGTAATAACCGGCGCTTTTGGGGCACATGGACTTAAGGCAGTTTTGCAACCCAGCCAGTTAGAGGTTTGGCACACAGCCGTACAATATAATTTTTATCACGTATTTGCCCTGCTTTTTCTATCTACCTTTAAACAACCAAAGGGGAAGCTGATTACAGCTGCTTATTACCTGTTTACTTTCGGGATAATATTATTTTCGGGATCATTATACCTGTTAAGCTGCCGCGATATCATAGGCTGGAACTGGCTGATATACATGGGCCCGATAACACCGCTGGGCGGCCTGTTGTTTATTTTAGGTTGGCTCATGATGGCGATAGCTGCCTTGGGCGATAGGGGGCTTTCGGACAAAGGATAAGGGTATATCCTACGTCATTGCAAGGTACGAAGCAATCCCAAACTATCTGGGACTTAGCACATGGGGGATTGCTTTGTACTCGCAATGATGGTCAAATAAAATAAGTTGTTAGCAATTAATCAATGTTGGAGTTTACCGAATTTGAGCACACTGATCGTAAAACACTTTTTGTAGAAGTGATTTTGCCGCTGCCTATCTCAAAAAATTACACTTACCGGGTACCATTTGAAATGAACGATGCTATTGCCATTGGCAAAAGGGTAGTGGTGCAGTTTGGTAAAAGCAAGCTTTATACGGCGGTTATAAAAGAAATAAGCCAGCTGGCCCCCGAAAAGTACGAGGCCAAGTATATTATCGACGTATTGGATAATCTTCCGGTGGTTACACCTCACCAATTGCACTTTTGGCAATGGCTGGCCGATTATTACATGTGCAACGCGGGCGAGGTAATGAATGCCGCGCTGCCTGCCGCCCTGAAACTGGCCAGCGAAACCAAAATTGAACTTAATAAGGAATTTGATATAGACCGAAGCGCCTTGCACGATAAAGAGTTTTTGATTGTGGAAGCGCTGGATATTCAGCCGGAGTTAACCATAAGCGACATAGCTAAACTGTTAGGCCAAAAAACGGTTATGCCTATTTTAAAGCTGATGTTTGAGAAGAATCTCATCCATATTGGCGAAGAAGTGAGCGAGCGTTATAAGCCCCGCAAACGTACTTTTATCACCCTAAATCCGGTTTATAATAATCCCGAAAATTTACGTGAACTGTTTCCGATACTTGAAAAACGTGCGCCTAAACAAGCCGACGCCTTGCTGGCTTATATCAAACTATCGCGTACCCAAAAGGCTGTTACCAAAAATGAACTGATTGAGGAGAGTGGGGCGGGAGAATCGAGTATAAAATCGCTTATAGAAAAAGAAATTCTATTCGCAGTAGAAAAGAATGTAAGTCGCCTGCATTTTGAGGAGGATGTAGACGCTGTAACTAATTTCGAGTTAAACGAACAGCAAACTGAAGTCTTGGAAAGTATCCGCCGGCAATTCCTTGAAAAGGATGTTACGTTGCTGCATGGCGTAACTTCGTCTGGTAAAACACAGCTTTATATAAGGCTGATTGAGGAGATGATGCGTAACGACAGGCAGGTGCTTTACCTGTTGCCCGAAATTGCGCTTACTACCCACATCATCGAACGGCTGCGCATCTATTTTGGCGCCGATATAGGTGTATACCATTCCCGTTTTAATGATAACGAGCGGGTAGAGGTTTGGCAAAAAGTACTTAATAACGATTATAAGGTGATACTGGGTGCACGATCATCCCTGTTTTTGCCCTTTAATGATCTTGGGTTGATTATTGTTGACGAAGAGCACGAAACATCGTACAAACAGTTCGATCCTGCTCCCCGCTACAATGCGCGTGATGCTGCTATATTTTTAGCCGGTATGCACCGGGGGAAAGTGTTGCTGGGGTCGGCAACGCCTTCATTTGAAAGTTATCACAATGCTAAAACCGGCAAATATGGTTTTGCAGAACTTACAGAACGTTTTGGAGGGGTAGAGTTACCCAATGTGGAAGTTGTGAGCATCGCCACGGAAACGAAGCAAAAAACCATCCAATCGCACTTTACCAGTGTATTAATGGCCGGTATAACCGAAGCTTTGGCTAATAAAGAGCAGGTTATCCTGTTCCAGAACCGGCGTGGCTATGCCCCGGTACTGATGTGCAAAATTTGCGCGTTTACACCCAAGTGTATCAATTGTGATGTAAGCCTTACTTTCCATAAAAGTAGCGGTAAGCTGCATTGCCATTACTGCGGGTATAAGGAAGATTCGCTGTCCATTTGCCCTGCCTGCGGATCGACGCATTTGGAATACAAGGGTTTTGGTACCGAGAAAATTGAAGACGAATTGAGCCTGCTGCTGCCCGATGCCCGCATTGCCCGTATGGACCTGGATACCACCCGTGCACGCAACTCGCTGCAAACCATATTAAACGATCTGGAGGAAAAAAAGATAGATATACTGGTAGGTACCCAAATGGTAGCCAAAGGGCTCGATTTCAGCGACGTTACTTTGATTGGAATCATTAATGCCGATAGCCTGCTTAAATTTCCAGACTACCGCGCCAATGAGCGCAGTTTCCAGATGCTGGCCCAGGTAAGCGGCCGGGCCGGGCGCAGGGGCAAGCAGGGTAAGGTGGTGATACAAACGTATGATCCGTTCCATCGCATCATTAAACAGGTGATAGCTAATGATTACAGCGATTTGTATTACACCGAAATGGCCGAGCGTAAAAGCTTCAAATACCCGCCGTTCTACCGTATTATTAATTTAGATATCAAACATAAAAATCCCGAAATACTGTATAATCAATCGGTTTACCTGGCCAATGAGCTACGCAAACACTTCGGCGAAAGAGTAATTGGTCCCGAGTCGCCGTTGATTAGCCGCATCCGTAATTTTTATATCAAATCTATCATGTTAAAGTTTGAGAAGGATGGGATTTCGATTGTAAAAGCCAAGGCGATACTGAAGGATGTGATTGTGCAGTTTCAGACCACTAAGCTGAGTAAAGGGAGTATTGTACAGCCAGATGTGGATCCTTACTAAACACGATTTAGGGATTGGGCAGGATTTACAGGTTTTTTTTTGATTTTTAACACGATTTTAGGATTAGGCAGGATTTACAGGTTTTTTTTTGATTTTTAACACGATTTTAGGATTAGGCAGGATTTACAGGATTTTTTTTGATTTTTAACACGATTTCAGGATTGGGCAGGATTTACAGGTCTTTTTTGATTTGCGGATTCGGTTAAATTGGTTTTTGATTTGCTTTGGGTTTGATCAGTTTCTTATTGTACAATCTTTTAAACTCTAAACTAAGCCCTCCAAAATTTATAAGTAATCCGTCTGCTAAACTGTAGGCTTCAAGGTAATTGATGGTTTGTGCTTTGTGTAGGTCATTAATTGTGTCAACGGCTTTCAATTCTAACATTACACATTCTTCAACAAAGAAATCCGCTCTCCGGTTACCTACCAGTTCGTCCCGATAAAAAATTGATATTTCTTTTTCTCTTTCAAAGCGAAGGCCAGCCAATTTCATTTCAATTGCTAATGATCTTTGATAAACAGCCTCCTGAAATCCGCTGCCAAGCGTATTATATACCTGCATGGCGCAGCCGATGATTTTATGTGTTAATTCGTTAATTGACTCTGTTGACTTTGTAGACATGACAAGGTTAAATAATTTTACTCAAAATAAACAAAACCACCCCATCCAAACTAATAAAATTTGAAAAAACATCCTCCCTCGTCTCGCAAATCAAAAAAAATCCTGTAAATCCTGCCTAATCCTGTAAATCGTGTAAAAAAGGTTTCCTGCTAACAGTTAACCAAGCTAACAAAATAAAAAGCCAGGACATTCAAAAAAAATCCTGTAAATCCTGCCTAATCCTGTAAATCGTGTAAAAAAGATTTCCTGCTAACAGTTAACCAATTACCCCTTAACCCATAAATCCCTGCTCCAAAATCACCAAAATCCTGCTAACTTTACTGTGTAATGGCTCAAAAGTACATCGATAATTATCGCGAAAAAGGTGCCCGTAAACGGCTGGTTGATTTGTTGGAGAAAAAGGGGATTCAGGATCAGGAAGTGTTAAAAGCAATTGGTACCGTGCCCCGCCACTATTTTTTTGCCGAAACTTTCTGGAACCAGGCCTACAAAGATATTGCCTTCCCGATTGGCGAGGGGCAAACCATTTCACAACCCTATACCGTAGCCTATCAAACCGAACTGCTGCACATCCGTAAGGGCGATAAAGTGCTGGAGATAGGCACAGGTTCAGGCTATCAGACCTGTGTTTTATTAGAGATGGGGGCTAATGTTTATACCATTGAACGGCAGGAAAAACTCTACGAAAAAACAAAATATGTGTTGCCCGAAAAGATGGGGTATAAAGCCAGCTTTTTTTGTGGCGATGGCTCTATCGGCATAGCAAAACATGCGCCTTACGATAAAATTATTGTAACTGCCGGTGCCCCCACAGTACCCGATGTGTTATTAAAGCAACTGAAAATAGGTGGCATTTTGGTAATCCCCGTAGGCGACGAAGAGACTCAAAAAATGGTAACCATCCTTAAAGTAGGCGAGCACGATTATGAAAAAATTGTGCTGGATACCTTTAGGTTTGTGCCTTTGGTAGGGGATAAAGCATGGTAGATAGCCCCCTAACCCCCTGAAGGGGGAACTTTTGATTTGCATGGTTATAAAAAAGCGGATGAGGTATATAAACTTCATCCGCTTTATATTTTCACTCCCCCTTCAGGGGGCAGGGGGGTTAGCGTTTCATAGCCCTATCCATTTCAATTTTGGTATCACGCTCTTTCATGGTATCCCGCTTATCAAAGGTCTTTTTACCTTGTGCTAAACCGATTTCTAATTTGGCAAAACCGCGTTCGCTGATGAAAAGGGCAAGGGGGATAATGGTTAAGCCTTTTTCTTCGCCGCGGGTGAGGAGCTTTTTGAGTTCTTTTTTGTTGAGCAGCAAAACACGGTCACGCTTGGCTTCGTGGTTATAAAATGAACCGTACGAGTATTCGGAGATATGCAGGTTGCGTACATACAACTGATTGTTGATGAATGTACAAAAGGCATCATTGATATTGGCTTTACCTTCGCGGATGGATTTAATTTCGGTGCCCAGCAATTTTATGCCGGCCGTGTATTTATCCAGCACATGGTATTCAAAGTAAGCTTTTTTGTTTTTGATGTATATTTTATCCTCGGCCATTTTATCCTGCTGCTAAAGGTGCAAACTTACGTAAAAAAAAGCCCCCTCTATATCTCCACCGGTAGGGGAGACTAAAAAAAGTCCTCCCTTCCGGAGAGGATTTAGGTGGGCGCACAAAATGCGATTTTTCGCCGTGTAAAAACCCTCTAAGTCGTTGATTTAGAGGGTTTTTTATTTTATTCCAATCCTTTTCAGTCCTTACGAATGCACACTTTGGAACACCAATCCGGCCCCCCGAATCTAGTTATTACTTTTGGGGGCCAAGAATGATTTAAGTGACTGTATTGTAAATAGTTATATCCTTAAATAAGGATCATAATGAATCCAAAAAGACTGGAAATACAACTTCGCTTTCGCCTTTCCTGGCCCCTGAAAATGACGATTTCGGGATGTAGTTAATCATTTATTCATTTAAAAACTGTAAAAAGATGAAAACATCGCAGTCATTTGGTGTGCATTTCACCATTAAAAAAGAAAGGGCGAAGGATGGCGTAACCAACGTTTACACGTCCGTTACCGTCAACAAAGAGCGGGTTCGTTTCGCTTTGAAACATTATGTAAAGGTTAAAAACTGGGACGCGGGACGAGGCGGGCTGAAGGTCAAAGTCCCCGAGGCAAAGGAAACGAATGCGTACCTGGAGCAGGTCAAATTTACGATCACGACCTACTACCAGCAATTGCAGATCGCGGGTAAAGAGGTTACCCCTCAATTGTTGAAGGCAATGTTTCTCGGTGAAGAGACTGAGGAAACTTATTCGCTCAGTAAACTGATGGATTATCATCACGAAATTGCTTCTGCGGCTTTGACTTGGAGTACCTTAAAACATTATGCGGTTACCCGTCGCTATCTTGAAAGGTTCCTGAAAGAAAAACGTAATACTACGGATGTTCGCATCAACGATATCGACTACAAGTTCATTGTCGATTTTGAAACCTTTCTACGAAACCACAAGCCCAAAGACCACCAAAAGCCCCTGAATAATAATGGCGTGATGAAACACCTGATCCGCTTGCGTAAAATGACCACGCTGGCGTTAAAGCTCACCCGGATATCCAAAGACCCCTTTAAAAATTATAAGTTCCGTTATAAGAAAGTAGAGACCGCTTTTCTTAACCAGACGGAATTGAACGCTATCCAAAATAAGGAGTTTTCGGCGGAGCGGCTGAACATGGTACGCGACCTGTTCATATTCAGCTGTTATACGGGCTTGTCGTTTGTCGATCTGATGAATTTGAAAGAAGGCAATATTACAGCCGGCGAGGATGGTAATCAATGGATCAAGCTCTTTCGGCAGAAAAGCAACGAGCCGACCAATATCCCCATATTGCCAACTGCACTGAAAATATTGGAGCGTTACCGTAATGATGACCGTGCCGCAATTACCGGCACCCTGTTTCCCAATTTCTCGAATCAGAGGGTGAACAGCTACCTGAAGGAAATCGGTGTCGTTAACCAGATCAGAAAGGTGCTGACATTCGGCGTAGCCCGCCACACCTTTGCTACTACCATAACCTTGTCTAATAACGTACCTATTGAAACCGTCAGCAAAATGATGGGCCACACCAAGATCGCTACTACGCAAATTTATGCCAGGGTTTTACTGAAAAAGATCAGCGATGATATGGGGCAGCTTAAAAAGATTATTGAAAACAATCAGGGCAGTACCGAAAATGAATAAACAAGTGAGTTGTTGCAAAAAATGCAACAGTTGCCCGAAACAGGTTCATTCAAAATTAATTATCAAAAATTTCAATCATGTCAACACCATCAAAGCTTATAGAATTATTGACCGGAAAGGTCTTTAAAGTTCGCGGCCAGGCAGTCGTATTCGATTTCGATGCTGCCGCATTATATGAAGTAAATATTGCTGTACTGCACAAGGCTGTCACAAAAAATTCCAAACGTTTTCCTGATGACTTCATGTTCTGGCTTACGCCTGACGAGTGGAAAGTAATTGCAGAGGAAATATCACCGGGTCTATCGGCCACCAGGCAATTGCCGCCTTTAGCATTTACTAATAGCGGGCTATTCATGCTATCGAGTATTCTGAAAGGTCCGCGTGCCGCACAGGTCAGTGTATTGATCATTGAATCACTTTTTTCCTATAAAAAGATAATTCCATAAAAATGAATTTACCACGATATGATTATACAACGAGCGACTTCAAGGAATATACGTTCAATAGTATCGGACCGAAAGGGAGTATTAAAAAGGTCATTAGGTTTCAGAAAATACAGAATTATCCTGTTATCTATAATCTTGCATTCGGAGATCTGGACCAGGCGACCGGTGATATCAATGATTCCATAACAAGTGATAATAAAGATCGCGATATAGTACTGGCGACCGTAGCGAGCACCGTGATTGATTTCTGCGATCATTATGGTGATCATTTTATTCTTGCTATGGGCAGTACGCCCGCCAGAACACGATTATACCAGATTGGAATCAATAGACTGTCCAAGGAAATTAGTGAAGGCTTTGATATATACGGACTTATAGGCGAATCGATGAAACGATTTGAGACGAATGTGAACTATGATGCGATCTTGGTTAAGAGGAAATAAAACATTATTTTTGGATATAAATAAAGAAAGGAGTTATTATGTCGATCAAAAAAACGGATAACAATATAAAATATGGCCCCGGGGCGACAGTCGTTAAGAATATGAAAAGTCATGCCAACGACCCGTTTTTTCTTAAAAAAGAGGAAGAGGCAAAAGCTTTCATAAGCAAAGTGGTGTTTCCTGAACACTTAAAAAAGTAAGTGTACCTTAGTATGATATTAAAGGCTGGAATTTTTTCCAGCCTTTTTTTATGAACCGATCAGCAGGAGTATTTTCAATATTTGGAAGCCTTTTACGGCTCATAGAGCCTATAATTGACGATTTGAAACGTAAGGATTTTATAAAGCAACTCTGATTTATAGAAAAAATAGATGACCGATGTGGCAGAAATTCATCTTAACCAGTCTATAATTGAACCAGAAACATTGGATATATTAAAAGTATTTTTTTATATATTTATTGTAAAAAAAACCATGAAAAAGCAACCAAAAAATCCAGGGTCTAATGAAGTGACATTTAAGAACGTATCTCGATATACAACTGCCGAAGAAAAAAATTTAATAAAATCAATAGAATTAGATCCAAAAGACATAGATGAATTTATTGAAATGTTTAAAAAAGGCTTAATTGAGGCTTCTTCGGGAGCGCAACAAGCTGTTCAAGATAATTTTGCATTGAGAATCGAGAGTACAATTAGAGTTAGTAGGCCAGTGTATAATGAGAAGAACGATATTGTTGAGGATTTGGTTGGGAAGGCGGATGTAATTGGGAAAATATCGGCAAAGAAAAATTATAAAAAATAAGTGCTTAACAAGTTAAATTCTAGTTTAAGGGTTAGAGTTTTAAATGATACAATAAATATAGCTGATAGGTATGCAAAAAAATTAGGCATTACGAGAGTTATAAATATAACACCATTAGATAGAGTCGGAATTCCTGTTTATTCAAGTACGAGGCCGGATTCATTATCGTTATGCGTTAACGCTGGTAAGGGGTTAACAACGGAAGAGGCTTATACTAGTGCAATAATGGAAGCTATTGAATATGCTTACGCTGAACAAAGATATAATAAAGCAGAGGTTTTTTTTGACAGTTTTGCCAATATTTTAATTAAATACGCCGATAGAGTCTACACAAACGATTTTCTTTTATTAATAAATAAAAAACTAAATTTAAAGGAAAATATCCCGTGGATAATCTGTAAGGATATCCTAAATAATCGAGAAGTTCCAGTCCCTGCCGAATTAATTTTGAATCCTTTTCCGGAAAATTTAGGTGATCAAATTTTTGGCGCGAATACTAATGGACTAGCGTCAGGAAACAATCGTTTAGAAGCCACCATTCACGGTATTTTAGAAGTGATTGAACACGATATAAGATCCTTTCAATTAATAAAGGATACTTCGAGAATTGTGACTTTAAGTTCGTTAAGCGAGGATTTATTTAAGCTAATTGAAAAAATAAAAAAGGCTGGGTTTTGTCTTTGGGTTAGAAGTGTAGAAAATGAATTTGGGTTGCCGTTTTTTTATTGTTATATAATGGAAAAAGGGAATAAAAACCCCTATTTTATTAATAGTGGATATGGTTGTCATTTTTCTAAAGATATAGCCATAACTAGAGCTATAACCGAAGCTGCCCAAAGCAGATTAACTTTTATTCAGGGTTCAAGAGATGATTTGATATTTTATCGTAACCTTTTTTCAAAAATGACGCCCGAAGAAAAGACATTTTTTTTGAGACGACTTTTAGATAAGGCAGAAAATAAAAGACATAGAATTAATTATAATTCTATTCCAGAACGGGATATTAGCGAATCCTTAAATACCTTGTATAGTTCATTAATTGATATTCTCAAAAAAGCCGGATTTAATAGAATTATACGATTTAATTACTCGAAGCCTTGGGAAAAATTGCAAGTCGTAAGGGTTATAATTCCAGAAATGGAAAGTTTTTCTAACGCATCGCCCAAGGTAGGGAAAAGGTTATTATTATTTTTTAAGGAGAACAAATCTAATGACAATGGGATGTCTACTTTACGTCGGGCCTAGTTTGTATGGAATTGATAAAAAATTCTTGACGAATGAAATTATTATTCATCCCCCAGTTAAGAGAGGTGACTTAGAAAGCATGATTGATCAAGAAATTGTTACTAAGAACGTAGCCATCGTTGATGGCTATTTTAGCGAGGAATTAGCTGTAGGCCATAAAGAAATACTTATGTTGCTAAATCGAGGTTTTGACGTTTGGGGGTTGTCTTCAATGGGGGCAATCAGAGCATTAGAAATGGAAAATTTGGGCTTAAAAGGTTATGGAAAAACTTTCAACAAAATGAAAAATGAAAATTTGGAAGATGATGAAGTTTGCTTATTACATATGCCACCTCCTACTTATTTGCCGGTTTCTGAACCATTGATCCATCAAAGGTTGTTTTTGACTCATATGGTTAAAATTGGATTGATTAATCAAAAGAACGAAATCTCTATAATTCACAAACTCAAACGACAATGGTTTGGTTACAGAGACCTAAATTATTTGAAAGAAAAGATTAAAGAAGTATCCTTAAAATCTTCTTATCCACAAATCGAAACCGAAATTAAACAATTTGATAGATTTAGAATAAAAAATCAGGATCTTGAAACTTTTATTAAGAATAAGGTATGGACAGTGCAATGAGTTTTAGTAAACTATTTGGTGGTGTTCCATTTATTCATGATACCTTCAATGCAGATAGGTTTTTAGCTGCCGTAGCGGTAAGTAGAATGTATATTCTCAGAAATATAAATTCTAATGATACTTTTGAAAATTATAATCATTTATTATCTCCCGATTTGGCAAAAAAAATTAGAGAGTCTCAAAATATAGTTGATCGTATTGAATCTGAAGAAGTTCCCACCAACGATTTGAATAAAGTTCAGGACGCTATAATGGAGATAATGATTAACAAGCCGAATTTCGAAAAGTATTTTAAAATCCCTTTTAAGTTTAGGTTGCTTAAGAATGAAAATATTATTAGTTGCTCATCTTACAATACTCCCCAATATATTTTTTTAGGTAAAAAAGCTTTTTATTCAAAAAAAGAACTGGTTGAGCAAATACTACATGAAGTCGCACATAACTGGTTGTATTTTGTAGAAGAATTATTTGCTTTACAAGCGGGAGAAATGCAAGACTTATACCTTTTACCATCGGGCACAGCAAATAAAAATATAAAAGAAGTGTTAGGTGCTGCCCATGTTGCTTCGGTTCTTTTTATCTACTATGATGAAATAAATTACGATGACACATACACAAACAGACTGGATTTTTTGAGAAAATATCTTGATGGTTGCTTATTAATTCTCAAAGAGAAATCTAATAAACTTTCATTTACTGGAAAATTTATTTTTTCTGAAATTGATCAGATAAAGAAGCATTTTAAATAAACATGGAGAAAGTGACATTCAAATCAGACAACGTTCAATATCATTGGGCAACTCCAATCCTCCAATGTAAACTAAAAAAACACTCATCACTGAATAAACAATTAACTAAAATCATTACGACTAAACTTAAAGAATCGACTAAAATAACTAGTAATATCGGGACATGGAGGTCTGAAGACAATCTTTTAAGATATGAATTTCCCGAAATCAAAACTTTACAAGAAATAATTAGCAATGCCGTATACAAAATATTAGATTATTTTGTTACTCAAGATACTTTTACTGGAGATATTCTTATAGAAGCGTGGGCGAATGTGTACTCGAGCGGCGACTACCAAACCCCTCATATTCACCATGATTCGAATTGGTCTGGGGTATATTTTGTATCAATCGATCAAAATATAAATCCTGGGAATGGTGCATTAATTTTAATTGATCCTAGAATAAATGTTAAAAATTTAAAAGAATATACTATTAAACCCGAGGCCGGTCTAATAGTAGTATTTCCAAGTTGGCTAAAACATTGGGTGGCACCATATTATGGGAATAAAAAAAGAATTTCGATTGCTTTTAATGCAAAGCATATTTGAAAAACATGAGTTATTTTAAAAGTGAAAAATACAATGAAATTTGGCCAACTAGCCTTATTGTGACCCAGTTTAAGGCGTTTAACTATTTACAAGATTTAGATGCAATTAGACCGCATAATCGAAACACTCAGAAAAAATATAAAATTGAAGATGTATTAAGCAGTTCGTCAATAAAAAAAATTGCAAACAAAGCAAAAAAACTTACTTCAAAGTTACTTATAGGGGAAAGCAACACATACAGTGATCTAAATTTGGAAATGATTTTTACTTCAAATTCCGGCCCTGTAATAAAACTTGATTTATATACCAATTATGACTACTTTATGATTGTTTTTGTATATGGACTTAGTAGTGAAAATTTTGAAAAACGTCGATTAGGGAGAATCACTTTAATGGATCCAAGAATTGGTTGCTCAAATGTCTCCACACCATCTTTGCTATTTGGAAGGCCATTGTCTTTTTCTCCAAAGCCAGGACTTGGCTTACTGTTTCAATCAACTCTTGATTTATTTATATCACCAATAGATATGGACGACATATGGATGTGCGTGTGTGTAGGAATAAATGTTAAACTAAATTGTGATGAAATACAAAAAGGTATATGATGTGTTTTATCAAATTCCGAGATTAGGGCTATTAAGGTTAAGTGATGGCGGGGGGCCATTGGGATTTGATATTACAACAGCAATTCAATTTGATTATCTAATAAGGCGATACAAGTGCGATTCAATATTTGAAACAGGATGCTTTTTGGGGGACACTACTGAATATTTATCAAAAATGTACCCTCAATTAACAATTATATCATGCGATATAAATGATGATTATTTTAAATTTACCAGAAATAGATTAAAAAAATCCAAAAATGTTATATTAGAAAATACAAATTCTCCAGAAGTAATAATCAAATACCAGGGACAGTTCAAAACCCCCTTTTTCTATTTGGATGCTCATTGGTATGGATACTGGCCATTGATAGACGAAATCAGGTCCATTCAAAAAGGCATAGTTTGTGTCGATGACTTCAACATAGAAAATGAAAGATTCAGCTTTGACACCTATGATAATCAAGTGTGTGATTATGAGTTAATCTTGGCGTCAAACCATAATGTTAAAACTATTTATGTCAATAATCCAAATTGTTTGTATCCGTATCCTTGTCTTCAAATCGGTAGACGGAGCGGCAAAGGATACTTTCAAATTGGACATAAGACAAACCCATTTAAAAGGTCGATTTTTTTTTCCAAATTAGTTTGATAATGATAGAAAATTTAAAAGAATTGATTAATCCTTTAGGGGTAACAGAATTTGAGAAAAAGAATTATAAGAAGAGGCCTTTATTAATCAAAGGAGATAAAACTAAATTTGATTCTTTATTTCAATATAGTGACCTAAATAAAATATTAAATAACTCCACAATACCTCATCCCAAGCTCAGGATCTACAAAGAGGGTAAATTAACTATTTTTAGAGATTTTGGCTCGATTTTAAATGCATTTTACGAGGGCTCCACGATCATAATTGATCAAATACATTTGTATGACCAACGTTTGAGGAAGTTGGTGTCCAATACTTCAAAGGAGCTAGGCGAACAAACCTTGTTGAATTTATATTTATCCCCGCCTGGCATTAGTGCCTTTCATCCTCACTACGATTCCCACGACGTATATATAATCCAATTGGAGGGAAAGAAGTCTTGGAAAATATATGGTAAAAATGGAATGGGGGTAAAAAAACCTATCATCGACTGTATATTGTCAAAAGGAGACTTACTATACATACCAAAAGGTTTTTGGCATAGTGCTATTGCTACTGATGAAACATCCTTGCACATTACTTTAGGGGCGCCTGTTCGGACTGGTATTGATTTTTTAATGTGGTTAACAAATGATTTATATAACAGAGAATTATGGAGTTCTGGATTTCCAATTAAGATTCAGGATATTTCCGAACCTACTGGATTAGTTACTTCACAAATCAAAGATCATATTAATCAACTGGCTATTGATTTATCATCATTGATTGAATTGAATGTTCTTTCTGAAAAGTATTCTGAGTACATTAATTGTACATTGGAAAAAAATCAACATTTTAATTTTCCGATACCTTCAAAGTCAGATATTTTGAATAACGATAATTGTATGCTTAATTTGGATACAAATATTAAGATACAACTTAAATCTAATGATCATACAATCAGTATCATATTTTGGGATAAGATTTTAACGTTTGATGAAAATTACTTAGAACTAATTAATTACATATTAAAACTCAAGCATTTTTCCGTTTCTATTTTATCGATTTATTTCAAAAATAAATTCTCATATTCCGAGATAACAACAATTATCGGGGAACTAGTCAAGGAAGGTTTATTGATAAGCTATATTACTTACCCTTAAATTGCATTGTTTAAAAGCGGGAATAGTTTGAACACACTTAAAAGCACTTTAAACAGCGAGAAAACTTAAAAAACCAAGTTTTGACAGTTCAAAACTCGGTTGTTACCCTTAACGGGAGTTCTTTCAATCGTACCCATCAGCAGGAATACTTTCAACATTTAGAAAGCTTTTTCCGGCTTATAGAGCCTAGAATCCAGGATTTAAAAGTTAAACTTAATCAATAAACCTACCAAATAAAAAATACCACAACGTGTACTAAAGTTGTCCTTTTTTGATTTCGGCTATCACCAAATTTGAAGCCCGATAAATCAGAATGTTATGGATAAAGCAACACAACAGCGGCCAAGAATGTCCGGCATCGTCCCAACACGGGACCAGATTGTTACCCAAAGCGATCTTGCAGAATTGAAAGAAGATATGCTTCAGGAGTTTAAGCGCATCATTAAAGAATGTTTTAATGGCCAGCCAGGCAAAAAGTGGCTAAAGTCCGCAGAGGTCAAAAAACTGCTCGGCATTTCTCATGGCTTCCTGCAATCCCTGCGCGACAGCGGTGTGCTGCCTTTCACTAAGATCGGCGGTTCCATCTATTATGACTATGAGGATATCACCTTTATGATGTCCGCCAACAAAAGCGCTTAGATCATTACACGCTTGCCGGACCTGCCCTCAGTAGGCCGGCATTTTATATGGAAGTTATACTGTTCAAACGTAAAGCAAAACGGATACCTGTGGAGCACAGGCTAGTTCCCAAATCTGAAATCATTCATCAAAAAGGATTCGGCACGGAAATGCCGCCGCAAAAGCGGCTGGTCGAAATATATTTTAATCAAAAGGAATTGCCAAGCCAGGCCGAACCCTTTTACAATTTCTACGAGCAGGCTAATTGGAGCAGTCCCAGGGGTACGCCCTACCGCAACTGGAAGTTGCTGGCGGGCGATTGGATATTCGATTATCAGCAGGCACTGAAACTGCGGAAACGGCAGCGTGAAAATGCGCTGCTCTAACACACTATAAAAACCAAAATTAAATATTATGGCAAAGATCATCACCATTGCGCACCAAAAAGGTGGCGTAGGCAAAAGCACTTTAGCGATCAACCTGGCATTATGTTTCCAGGATCAATTATCAGTCGCCCTTGTAGACACCGATTTGCAGGGCAGTTTGTACCATATCCGTGAGGATTTTCCTGAACTGGCCGTTATCGTGTGAACGGTAAATAAGAATACAGGATTTTTGGCAAATAAGGATACAGGATAAATGGCAAGAATGATGTAGAGAAAATGGCAAGAATGAATACATAGTTCATCTTTTGGGGGCGAGCCCCCAAAA
>Ga0307507_10001753_pt1 | contig 47795 bp, 15 predicted proteins | sample 7_EM_MG_FD_207223 | JGI IMG/M metagenome (GOLD analysis project Ga0307507, IMG submission 207223) | Populus trichocarpa ectomycorrhiza microbial communities from riparian zone in the Pacific Northwest, United States - 7_EM | ecosystem: Host-associated > Plants > Roots > Unclassified | place...
GAGGCATTATTAATCTTAAAATAGGACCTATTTAGATAACTATTAAAGGGAGACCAGTTAGAATGTCTTTTAATATCCTACTATTAGGACAGGACAAGGCAATACTAGAAATGCCTTAGTTATAAAAGTATAATCCAAAGATCAATTGGGTTACAGGTTAGGTCGATATTAAAAATACACAACAGCGCAAAGTACAACAGTAAACTAAGTTAGTATAGTATTAAGTCAGAGCAACATATAAAGAGACTAAGTAAGGCTTAAGTTATATACTAAAGAGATACCACAAGTATAGTAAAAAGTTATAGTCACTAGAAAGTAAGAAGCTATTAAAGCATATAGCTTAGAACTATAAAATAGAATTAAAAAAGGGAACAAGTCCAAAGTTCTTTCCAATCTACAAGCTTACTAAAACAGAGTTAGTAGCGCTTAAGGAGTTTATTTAAAAGAACTTATACAAGGGATATATTAGACTATTATAGTTATTAACAGGATATCCAGTATTATTTATTTTAAAGAAAAACGGAAAACTCAGGATATGTATAGACTACAGACAGTTAAACAGTATCACTAGGAAGGATAGGTATCCTTTACCCTTAATTAGCGAAATCTAAGATAGGATAGGTAACACAAAGATCTTTATAAAGATAGATCTAAGATGGGCGTATTATTAGATTAAAATCAAGGAAGGCGACAAATAAAAGGCAGCCTTTAGGTCAAAGGAAGGACTATATAAGCCATTAGTTATACAATTTAGGCTTATAAACACACCAGTAACGTTCTAGAAGCGAATTAATAGTGTGTTAAGAGAATACCTAAATAAATTTATTATAGCATATCTTAACAACATTATCATCTACTTAGAGAGTAAGGAAAAGCATAGAGAATACATTAAATAGGTTTTAAAGAGACTACAAGAAGAATAGATGCTAGTAGCAATTAAAAAATACAAGTTCTTTACTAAAAAGACTAATTTCGTTAAATTTATTATTAAACCAAGCCAACTTAGTATAGATCTAAAGAAGATTAAGGCTATAGTAAATTAGCAAAAACCAAAGAACATTATATAGTTAAAATCATTCCTAGGGTTTTGCAATTACTGTAGAAGGTTTATAGCGCAATAGTTATAGAACATTAAGCCATTTACGCGGTTAACAAAGAAAGAAGAACTATAGGCATGGGGAAAGGAGTAATAAGAACTATTTAAGAGAATTAAAGAGTTGTTTACCTAGGAGCCAGTTCTTAAGATCTATCAACTAGGCCTAAAGACGGTTATAGAAACAAATACATCAGACTTTATACTAGGGGCGTACTTCCTATAGAAATATTAAGATAGATAGCACCCAGTAGTATACTATAGTTAAAAGATAACACCACTAGAGTTAAACTATGACATCTACAACAAGGAGTTGTTAGGTATAGTTACAGCACTTAAAAAATAGAGAGCATTCTTACAAGGCACAGAGAAACCATTTATAGTTAAGACGGACTATAAGAACCTTACAGGATTCCTAATAATAAAGGAACTCAACTAAAGATAGGTTAGATAGGCGGAAATACTTACAGAATACCATTTCAAAATTTAGTATACCAAGGGTATAGACAATACACAAGCAGACGCTCTAAGTAGAAAGGCTAAACTATAAAGTAATAAAAAGCTATCGGGAGCTTTGTTATAAAAGAATTAGAACAGATTAATTAGGTACAATTATCTAAAAATTATAGCGACTAAGAAAAGACAGATCTATAAATTACTAGAGAGTAATTAGACATAGAAGATCTAAAAAGTATAGGCAGAGGATCCAAACTTAAAGCAGTATAAAAATAGAGAAGTAACGTATATACCTAAGTCTATCACAGAAGAATTTGTTAAGGAATTCTATAAGGGAATAACATAAAAACATAATAGAGCTACAGGCTTAGTATTAAGACTTTAAAAGGAATACATTATTTAAGGAATCTAGGGACTAGTAAGACAAGTTATAAAGAAATATCCAAATTGCCAAAAAAACAAACTAATAAGGCATAAGCCGTATAGAGGGCTATAACCTGGTAAAACACTAGGAAGACCATAGGAAGTTATATTATAGGACTTTATTATTAAGTTACCAAAGTTAAAAGATCCTATTATAGGACAAGATTATAACGCAATCTTAGTAATAGTAGATAAGCTAACAAAGTAGGGATACTTTATAGCATACACTAAAGAGATAGCAGTAGAGGATATCGCTAGAATCTATATAAAAGAAGTATTTGCAAAACATAGAGCACTAAATAAGATTATATTAAACAGAAATCTAAGATTTATAGCAGCATTTTAGGAAGTGTTTCTGGCAGAATAGGGAGTTCGCGTAGTAATATCTACAGTATATTATCCGCAGACAGACGGACAAATAGAAAGACTAAACTAGACACTAGAGCAGTATCTAAAGCATTATATTAATCACGCACAAAATAATTAGGTATTGTTATTACCAGTTACACAGTTTATATATAATACAACACCACAAGAAGAAATAGGGACATTACCATTTAAGGCAAATTACGGATATAAGCCAAGAACATTATTATCGCCACAACAAGCAAAAAGGACAAGTAGCACAGCTAAGTAAAGAATAGAGATGTTAATAAATCTTTATATAAACCTTAAAGAAACAGCTAAACTAGTATAAAAATGAATAAAAAGGTACTATAATGCTAAGAGATCTAAGGGACCAGATCTTAAGAAAGGGGATAAAGTATAGCTACTATACAAAAATTTTAAGAGTCAACGACTAAGCAAGAAGTTAGACTATATTAGACTAGGACCTTTTAAAATTAAATAAAGAATTTTATTGGTTATGTATAAGTTAAACCTACTAGCCAAAATAAAAATCTACCCTATATAACACGTTGCAATGCTAGAGCCAGCACACGGAAATATTAAGCCACCAGTCTATAAGGCAGATATATACAGAGGGCAAAAGGAAGACAAATAGCAAGTTTTAAAGATCGTTAGTCACAAGGATATAGACAACGAAACATAGTATAAAGTAAAGTAGATAGGCTATAGTAAGACTACCTAGAAACCACTAGGCAACCTAGGGAAAGCTATAGAAAAGGTATAGGAGTATTAGAAGAGAGCAGGTCAGGCAATATTAATAAAAAGAAGTCGCCAAAAAATGAATCGCCTAAGGGGGACCTAAGAGGAGCAATTACCGAGCTACTTAAAGTTGTTTCCCTTACAGAAGAAAAGCCAGTCCTTTTATTACCTAGCTTAGACAAACCCTATTAAACTAGCTTCCACTCCTTAGAACGAACCTTCTTATAAACCTTCTTAAGACGGGTTAACTGAGCGAACGCAACCTACTAAGACTTAAAGGAGTGACGTTAAGCCTTAAGGGCCCAAGCGGTTTCTTCAGCAGAACAGTAGAGTTTAGCGCGCGCGGCAGCCAACTTAGACTTAAGTTTCGCAGCGGCAAATTAAATATAAGACCCTATAACAAGTTACTTAGGGAACTTAAAGACTATTAAGAGTCATAGGACGCGCATACTTAGCGTTAAAGACAGAGCGAACATTATAGAATAATTAAATATTTACTTTAGTACACTCTAAGCAAGACAAGGGTTATTAAGATAAGGGACTTACTATTACAACACATACTAACCCCGCTTTCGCACAGCAAGAATATAGAGATGACATTATCTCACCAAGTAATAGTATAGCAGCCACGGTGCGAGCACGACGTTGCGCTTATAAAGAAGAAGAAGCTTTAGGCATAATAAGTAAAGATATTAACTAGACTAATTAAACGGATATCATACCTCTAGTAGACGACTTAGAGATGTTAGGAATCTTCAAGAACAAAGATAAAGAGGAGGGAGATAGTATTATGGACGCTTTAAGTATAATATTATAACTACTTAGGGAAGAGTCGCAGAAAGCTAGTTAGTTAATATAGGCATAGTCTAGGATAGATCTAGTGGAACTATATAATAAGGAATAGTAAGCAAGTCACATAATGTTATACACAGTATACAAAGTATACGCAGTGTACGGCCACGTATAATACGTATAACACATACCTCATATACAAAAGAGGATTTCTTAGGAGTATGGTTGTATATTTAAAGGACCTTAGTCCCTACTATAGATAGTTCTCTCCTTATAGTAAATCTCAGAATATAATTAGAGTAATCTATTGGGCAACCACTCCACCAGTTATTATTACGTTGTTATTTTGTTCTTACCTATATACCTAGCCCAATAACAGAACCCACTATAGTCTAAGCTACAAGGTTCCGTTACAAATGGGAAGTTTTAAAGATTATTAGTTATAAGGACATTGATAATAAAATACAGTATAAAATTAAGTAGATAGGCTATAGTAAGACTACCTAGGAGCTACTAGATAACTTAAAGAACGCCATAAGAAAGGTATAAGAGTATTAAAAGAAAATAGGTTAGGCAGTATTAATAAAGAAGGATTACTAAAGAACAAGTCACCTAAGGGGGACCTAAGAGGAGCACCTACTAAAGTATTTAGAGTTATTACCCTCTCTGTTAGAGGAAAACCCGTTCTTTTATTACCAAGTTTCTATAAACCTTGTTCCACAAGTTTCTATTCCTTAAAATATACCTTCTTACATACCTTCTTAAGATAAAGTAGACGAGCTAAGGCCATAATGCGAGCTTTAAGGGCCCTCTGTTTAGCGTTACAAGAATATTCTAAATTAGCTAGAGCTTAAGTTAGTTTACCATTAAGCTTTAAAGCAGTAGATTGAACCTAGGACCCTAGCGGCAATTAATAAGGGTACTTAAAAACTATTAAGAGTAATAGGATGTGTATACTTAGCGTTAAAAACCAAGCGAACGTCACAGGACAATTAAATATTTACTTTAATATACTCTAAATAGGAAGAGGGTTACTAAGATAAAAGACTCGCTAATATAACGCAGACTAATCCCTCTTTTATATAATAAGAACATAGAGACAACATTATCTTACTAAGAGATAGTATCGCAGCAATAGTTTAAGCGCGATGTTATGCTTACAAGGAAGAAGGAGCTTTAGGTATAATAAGTAAAGATATTAACCAAGTTAATTAAATGGACATTATACTTCTAGTAGACGACTTAGAGATGCTAGAAATCTTTAAGGACAAAGGTAAAGAGGAGGGAGATAGTGTTACGGACGCTTTAAGTATAATGCTATAACTACTGGGAAGAGAGTTAGAGGAAGCTAGTTAGTTAATTAGGGCACGGTCTAGGATGGAACTAGTAGAACCATATAATAAGGAATGGTAAGCGAGTTATATAATATTGTATATAGTATACACAGAGTATAAAGAAAACGTATATATAAACTGTATAGTACGTATCTTATGTATAAGGAAGGTTTCTTAGGCATATAGATGTATATTTAAAGGACTACAGTTCCTACCTAGATAGTTCCTTTTCTTGTAGTAAATCTTAGAATATAGTTAGAGTTAATCTATTAGGCAACTACTCCACCAATTATTATATATTGTTGACTTTTTGTTTACCTATATACCTAGCCTATTAGCGAGTCTACTATAGCGTTTCCTATAAGGCTTTGTTATATCTACCGCGAGCTCTATGCTAAGGGCGCCGCCGCCTTGTTATTATCGGAGTACTACTTTCGTACGCTTGTCGATATCTTATTAAGCTACTATAGGTAATCAGTTATAAAATCGCGAAAACGCCTTTTAGCGCCTACCTTTTTTTTTGCGACGTTGTATATTATACCTTAATATAACAAATATAGAGCTCTAATATATGCAGGGAGGGAGATAATTACTTAAAATATCTATTCTATAGGATAAACCTATTATAATTATTGTGGTTAAGCCATAGTTTATAAAAAGCGATATAACTTAATTCTTAAAACTTTTATCTACTACCAAACCGGCGCCCATAAACCCTTAGACGCTACGTTATAGTATTTAAAATATAGGGAGTAGATATAAGCGATTTTCTAGTATACCTGCCCCGTAACTAAGCACGTGCTAATCTAACTAGGTTCGGCTAAAATCCTACTATAGAGTGTCTGATTTATAAGATAAAACTAGCGCAGCTTTAAGGCCCCAGATTATATAATATAGGATAGTACTAGGTGTGTAACAGGACTAGCCCAGTTATAGTAGGAATGTCTCGGTAAAACACTTAACAGATAACTGTATAAAACTATTTATAAACTGTTTATAACTATCTACAACTATCTGCAACTATCCACAATTATCCGCTATAATCTACCGTTTTCCACCAAGTTCCACCAACTTAATTAAATTCCACCAAATTCCACTAATATAATAGAATTTGGTTGAAACTTATTAAAATCTGCGTGGGCTTATGCCCACGTGTCTACTGCTAAGACCCCAAATATTTAGTTATAAGTTTCCTATATTCCTTTCTCTTCTTTACGCAACGTCTTGTTCTCTTTAAAGAGCTATATACCCTTAGATTTAGATAGAATTTATATTATTCCTTTAAATCTTCCCTAAAGCCTCTTTACGCCCTTACACTATATTACGTTAAAACAACTACTATTAAAAATAGCAAACAAACCCGAATCCCTTTTAATAACCATAAGTATTATATCCCTAGTTAGGGAACAATTAACCATAATATAATAATCCTTTACGGATGCCCTAGCTTAGTAGTGGGCTGTACTAGAAGCCCAATATTAGTAATTAATAGGAGTACTCTATAAAGAACTCTGTAATATTAAGGCTCTTTTGTTAGAGACCCTAATAATAATACCTATAAATAAAATTAAAATAACTGTATTTAAACCTAACCTATTAAATGCGAATACTAAACTAGTAATGGTAACTCAACCTATATCTATAATAAGTTTAATGCCTACTATGAAATCTAAAAAGCTCCCTAATCCTCTAATGTTTAATGGAAATTAAAATAACCTATATCCCTTTATAACCAAGCTCTGTCTTAAACTTTTAATAAACTATAACTAATACCCTACTAAAGCTAGCAAGGTTAGCTATAAAATATTTTGTTTAAGTAAGGATGCTACACGTACTATGGATCCATTCTTCCGTAATAGCACCTTTATTAATTTTAAAATCTTTATTTCTCTACTAGAATAAATATATAATAACGCCAGCCGCGAATATATAGCTGTTACTAAACTTAAGAACCTATAATAACGGAACTAAGACTTTACCAGCTTCTTTTTAAAATTTTTAGGCCTTATTAGTAAGCTAGATTAGAATAAAGCCGCTAGAGTCGCCGCCCTTTAATAAGCTATCTTAGATGAAATTAAAGCCTAGTTAGTAGGCAGGGAACTGCTAAAAAACCGGTCTAAATTTGCTATAATATACTAACGAATTAATGAGGATCTTTGATATAACAAATAAACTTATTCCCTAAAGTTAACCACACCTCGCGTTTAAAACACCCTAAAACGCGATCTGTCTCTAAAACCTAAAAGCCCTATATATAACCCTATAGACCTTAATGCCGCTTAATCCTATATACCCTTGGGAACTAATAAACAAAGAACTTAAGCTATAAATGGAGAATGCTTTAGATGCGGTAAAAAAGGATATATTTAAAAGTATTGCCAAACTTACCCCTTTAAAAAGGTCCGCCATAGCTCCTCCTGTTCCTTAAATCATACCCATTCCTTAAGCTGTACTTACTCCTTAAATTATACCCACTCTATAAATTATACTTAAATGCTATAAAGCATCTTACCTTTAGTTAATTTGGAAAACAAATCATCCTAAGGCCAAGTCGCGCCTTAGGATAAAAGGTGGAAGAGTATAAGTGTCTAGGCTCTTCCAGCGCTAATACATAACATAACTCCCTTAATATACTTAGTAAAATTTAAATACTTAGAAAATGGAAGGAAGTACAAATCCTTATAGATAGTAGAGTTACTAGTATAGGCTTTATTAATATAAACTATACAAAAACTTAACGCCTAAATTTAAAGAAACTTAACGAGCCCTAAGGCCTATAAGGCTTTAATAGTAAACCCTTAATATATGGCGAAATAACGCACTACGCCCTAGTAAAAATGCGGATAGGTAAATACCTTAAACACATCTCCCTGTTTGTAACACCCTTAAAGCAATATAAAGTTATACTTAGATATAGATGGCTAAAACAACATAACCCTTTAATTAGCTGGGTTAAAGAAACACTAAAGTTCTATACAATTTACTGCCAAAGTTATTACTTAAAAAACCATTTACCCTACGAACATGCATATAACTATTTAAATTTAACACAATATAAATTACCCTTGCTATAAACCTTAAGCCAATATAATAAATCTATAACTGCCAATTGTAATAAAGAATATAAAGATGTTTTATTAAAACCTCTTAAAATTTAGATAATACAAGCCACACCCTTTATTTTATTAGCAAAAAGACAAGATTATAAAATCTTTACTATAACTATAGAAGATATTAAGAAAGCACTAGAACTAAAATAGTATATTAATCCTTAACCTCTTATACCTAAAGAGTACCACAACCTAATTAACAAGTTTAAAAGACAATTTATAGACCAACTAGCTCTATACTAAGATAAGCACAATTTTAAGATAAAACTTAAGCTAGGTATAATACCAAAGTTCGGTCTACTATACGGTATATTATAGGAAGAATTGCTTATAATGCAATAATACCTTAACAAGCATCTAGAAAAAGGATTTATTTACCCTAGTGTTGGTAACATAAGGTGATATCACGTAGCTACGGTTCGTAGATAGTATGATAATGGTTTAATTGATTCTTTCTTAATAGGAATGAGGAAAGGGGTAAGGAACTTAAGGTTCCTCACTACGCTAGGGCCACGTTAGTATGTGACGGCAATATGCCTAGCGTAATGGCAGCTTGCCTCATTCCCGACACTAGCAACTCTTCTTTTTGTGGTTGCCATCTATATATATACAAACAGACAGGATGCAACAATACTAGACAGTGTACAACAATACCAAACAATATGCGACAATATGCGACAATGCGGCAGTTGGCAGAATTTGGCAGATAACGCAAAGACGGGTGGGCCGCTAAGGCGCTAGTAATAAGCGAGCCAATAGCGATTTTCCATCCCGGGGATGGAAAATCCTGATTAGCTGGTTTAAGTTAGGGTCTATAGAATATTATACTTCTACTCCCTTTTAACCTAACCTTTAACTTATATATATAGAGTGTTTGTATTAACAAACGTTTCTAGAGCCTTATTTGGGTTTGCCTTTATTATTACGTCTACTAGGTTATCTTAACCGTTAATCCATTAAATCTTAAAGAGTTCTTGCCGTTTGTAGGATTAATAAAGTGCTATAATATTAATTATAAGGCGCTTCTTCTTTGTAGTACCAAGCTTAACCAAGCACTTATAGAGGGAGTATAAATCGGTGCATACGATTATAGGGATAATAGGAAGTTTAAGTTAATCTATAATTATCTTTAGGGTAGTTCTAATTGCAATTGCTATATTAACTCTGCTAACTATTCCGTATATCTCTAACGCTAGAACGCTTTAAGTGACATACTTACTCTTGGTTAAGCTCCAATAGATAAGATTGTTATGGATTATAAAGTTATTCTCTCTAGTAAATTTGTTTATAATAATAATCTTATATCCTAACTAGGAGCTAAAATCTTTGTTATTTATAAACAATCTATTAATAAATATAAAGAGCTTAGCGGTAGGAAGATTAATAGGCATATAGAGTAGTCCCCAATTAAGATGGTTTATTTACCAGGAAAGACGTTTATTTAGGGCAAAAACATCGTCCTTAGTTAGTTCCTAGTGTTGGGCGGTAACAGAGAGATTAAATAAAGCCTTGGGTTAATAGATAGAAGTAATATAAGCTCTATAAGCGCGTTGCTCCATATATCCTTGCTTTAGAGAATTAGCGTTAATAATGTTAATCTTCTTACCTTAACCCTTCTAGTGTAAAGCAATAGAATCCTTATTTAGGGAGAGGATGCATCTATTAAAGGGTAATAGTGTTATTAAATTAAGCTTTTCCTTTAGCTTTGCTATAAGATTTGCCTTTACTAATTTATCTTCTTTAAGAGCTAAGAATTGGTTGTCTCCTAAGATAATTATATTATTAGTTTGCATGCTGACGATTCCAAATAAAGTTCCTATGGTTGTAATTAGGAAGCATAGGTTAAATATAAAAGTAGTTATTAAAAGCTTCTCTTTGTGGTGCTTGCTATAGGTAGCCTACTAATAGGTTCCTACCTCTGCGATTCCATATAATGGCTTAAGCATAACTATAATTGTATCTTTGGGATATTGGTGACGAATTTGCTCTAGAAGGTATGCTAATATTAAGCGCTAAAGGTATGTCTCTAATTAGGTGTAGGCCTAAGTGATATCTCGCAAATAAACCGCTATTCTATTCTTTATTAAGGAGGGAGCTAGTGTAATAATAACTCGCTAACTAGCTTATTAAATTATAGGAGATTGTATAAGAATTACCTCCTTACTATTATTATTGTAACCTTAGATAACAAGCCTTAATTTCTTAAATGGGGCGTTAGTAGCTTCTGCCCTTAATTTTATTAACTATTCTTAATTTAAAGATGCGAACTTCATTAAACTTAGTAGGGTTATATTTCTTAAATTTAAAGACTCCTTTTGTAATAAGACCGTTGATCTCCTACTTATTGGATGCTTAGAAAGGAGCTCCTAGGGTTATAATATAACCTTCCTTTTAGAGCTGTTTTGTAAGCTTAAAGTCAGCCTTCTCTTTGGCTATTATAAAGGCCATTAATAACTTAACTCTATTCTTAATGGCCGCAACAAATTATTCTTTAAAATTAATAAGATGTTGGCGATTTTATAATCCCTTTAGGCGACCTCTACCGCGTTATAGTTATAGCGCATCTACTACAATTGTATTAGGATTGTAGTCGTCTTCTAGAGCACGTTAATTATAGTTCTCTTCTAGGGCATCTTCTAGGGCATCCTATAAAGGCTTAGAATTATTATCTTTATAGTAAGGCTTAATAACAGTTAAACGGAATTAAGTGGGTCTGTGAGGCATCTAAATAGTATAAGTTTAACCATTAATTATAATAAGTTAATATAGGCCTAACCATCCTTCCTTTTTACGCCATACGCGTACTTTAGACTAAAGTGGCAGATTAAGCGTAGTTAAGGTATTTGGGCCATTTCTTATTCCTAGTGCATTATTAACCTGGCGTATAGCGTAGAGATGTCGCACCTCCTTTATTGCCTTGTGAATAGCCTCAGCTCGTTGCACAATAGAGGGAGATAGTGGAGAATTGTTAGTTATTTAAGGGTAGGCGCTAAAGACTAGTAACGTAGGTATGAGTCTATCCAGGCTAGCGGAATCGTTAATAGCTTTAACAGCTATTTATAAGGTAAGTTCTTCGCTAGTATCCTTTAGTTCTAAAGAGATAATCTTATATACGCGGCGTAATAGTGTGTGATATTGCTCTACTTTTCTAATACTATTATGCGCCTTAATAGGGACTTCCTTAACCTTAATTGCCATTGCCTTTATCTATTGTTGGAACTCTGTAGATAAGAAGTTCTTTCCTATATTATAGATAATTTAATTAGGGGGTCCTAGGTAGACATTAATCTAGTATAACTAAAGGGTATCCCATGCGTTCTTAGCTAATATATCCTTTAAAAATCGTGCGGCTTGGAAGGAGGTTAAGAAGTTAACAACTTAGAGTACTGGCTTGCTGCTAAGATATATAATATTAACAATAATATAGAAGTTAAAGTCATAGTTATCTTTAAGGGTGAACTTAAATTGGCCAGGGGACTTCTGGTTCATTTGGTAGTAATAGCAGTACTTTATAAGATGCTTAATTGCCTTAACCTTAACTTTATGGCCTGCTCGCTAAAGAACCCTAAGTAATTAATAAACGGATAGGTGGCTAAAATGATGGTATAGTTGGCATAATTCTAACTTAGTTAAGTGGCTCTAAGCAACACTCTTTTCTAGTTAATAAAGGAGCAACTAGGGGTGACCCTACTTGCGTATAACGGGTACCCAATTATCTCCCTAAATAAGTATATTTTTAAGGTTATTAAGCCTAACGCCTAATTTATCTATATCTTTAATGCAAAATAGAAACGGAGTGTTTGTAGGAATAATATGGAAAGTGATATATCCTAAGGGGGTTTGGACCTTAATTATGCTAAGAGAGATTGCAGTACCCTTACTAAAATAAATTGTATGTTGGCCTGCCGTTAAATGGTTAATCTAAACAGAGTTATTAAGCTGCTAAAGGGCTTAAACTTAAGGTTCTCCTGCTATAGATACTCCTATGGCTCTAGTATCTAGTATAATACTATAGAAGACATTTGCTGAGTATCTATTGTTAAAGAAGAACGCGGAGCTCTCCTTTAGCTTATTAAAGATATCTAACTTCGTAATAGAATGGAGCGTAGATTGGTTATTAAGAATAGTAATAGTTTGTATGCCATCTACCTTACCATACTTAGTGAAGTATTGGTTAGGAGAGTAGTCCTTAATTTTCATATCCATAAGGAGCTGTTTAGTCTTATTAACCTTACCCTTAAGGTCTTCTATGCCTTTATATTGAACCAGAAAGCTTTGGAAGTAGGCCGTAGTAACCTTGCAATTTCTGACGTTTCTTGCACTTTAACGGAACTTATTATATGCCTCTTTTTGCTTATTAAGGGAGTGTCTAATTAACTAGCAATTTGGCTTCTTATAAATATAGCACTTCTTCTGGTAATTACTTTAAAATAAACCTCTACTGGGACCTCTACGGTTGCTTTGTGGTTAATATTAATTATACCCTCTTCTGTATTCCCTACTACGGCCACTATATGTTTAATTAGTCCAGTTATAATCGTGTTGGTTGGGAATACTTAGTTAGGTAGGGTTTTTGGTATAAAACTATTAAGATTCTTATATTTGTATCGCAGTACCTACGGCGGAGCATAGCTTAGTATATACTTCTTTAAACGTATCCACAGGTTTGTATAGCGCCAAGTTGCACTTAGGAACGCCGCGGCATGCTAAAATAACCTAGTCCCTTAGGCTGTTCTTATTTTAGTAAGTTTTAATAAGGCCACGTTAGATTTTCTAGAGTTTATTAAAGAGTAGTTAAAGGCACTCTAAATAAGTCTTTATTAGGTTAGAAGCGATAACTCTTTAAAATATAGTCTCCTGCTATTCGGATATATAAAGCTGGCGATTCTTATTGGTCTTAAAGTGGGCTCTAGTAAGCTAAAGCATTATATTAAAGCTATAGTTTTTACCTGTAATATAGTTATAATAGAATGTTGCTGCCCGTCCCTTTAATATGATGGAGAAAGCGTGGTGGTACTAGTGGCGTTAAATTCTAACCTTATTGCAACAGTTATAGAAGACCTGTAGTTTTGCTCTGAGTATATTGTATAATTCTCCTCTAAACTTCTTCTCTTTGTCTAAATATACCTTTATCAGATTCGTAACTTCTTGTAGTAGAAGGTTACTGGTTGGCTAGAGTAGAGGAGCTAGAGGCAGTAGAGGTGGAGGACGAGTACCTCTAGGTAGGAGAGCACCTTTAGGTGGGAGAGTAGCGTTCTAGGGGTTTTGTTCCAAATTAAAGTTGCCTTCTAAAGAATATGGGTTGGTTCTAGGTTTCCGTAGTTAACATATAATCTTAGCTTCCGTCCATACTGGTTCTTCTGTACTAGTAATAACGGCCTAAATATTACTAGTAATTGGGTTGCTGTTCTTAGTAATATATACCCTATTTCTATAGAGGAAGTCTTAAAAATCCTAAACAATATTAATATTGCCAAGTGCCTAGGTGTTAGCGGTCCATGCTATAAAATCCTCCCTAAAATATTCCTACAGCTGTACATTGGCGTAGTGTCTACTTTAGTAGAATATAATACGGTATAGGAGAAAGCCATTAACTTATTTTGCGGTATAAGTTATTATATTAAAGGTAAATTCGTCCCAATTTTTATTAATGAGTTTCGCGTATAAAGCTACCCCTAGTGATAAGGAGTCTTCCCAGTCGTTTAAAGTAGGCGTAGCCATGTTTTTGGAGGGAGGGAAGTGTTATTGGCGTAGGAATTGTCGTTTGGTACGCGTTCGTCGTTTAGTACGCGTTTAGACGTGTATTTGCGATTATGGGGCTTAGGACCAGTTCTGGCCTTAAATCGCAAAGACTTATAAAGCGTGTTATTCTGCGTAATAGACGCAAGAATCTATAATCTGGGAAAGGCTTAGGACTAGTTCTGGCCTTTAGATCCTTAGATTCGTAGAAGAGTTCTATTTAAGGTTTAGGACTAGTTCTAACCTTAAAAGACAGCTTCCTTTAGCACGAGTAGTACTGGTACAGTGGCTTGTCTCTTCTTGGTGGAATACCTAGCTGTTCTATAGTATAACAGTGAAGTTAACCACTGATTAGTGTTGGTAACATAAGGTGATATCACATAGCTACGGTTCGTAGATAGTATAATAATGGTTTAATTAATTCTTTCTTAATAGGAATAAGGAAAGAGGTGAGGAACTTAAGGTTCCTCACCACGCTAGGGCCACGTCAGTACGTGACGGCAATATGCCTAGCGTAACGGCAGCTTGCCTTATTCCCGACACCTAGTTAATCTCTATTTACCTTACCTATACTATTTATTAAAAAGCCAAGAGGAGGCTTAAGATTTTATATTAATTATTAAGCTCTAAATATAATTATAATTTAAAACTAATATCTAATTCCCCTAATTTAAGAGACACTTAACTATTTAGTAAAGGTATAGTACTTTATAAAGCTTAATATAGTTACAGCCTTTAATAAAATCCGTATACAAGAAGGAGATAAGAAGTATATAGCTTTTTATACATAATGGGGACTCTTTAAATACCTAGTAATACTATTTAGCGTAAAGAATAGTCCTGGTACATTTTAGTAATACATTAATAATACGCTTTGTAAATTCCTTAATATATTTATTACTGCGTATATTAATAATATTTTAATCTACTTATCCTTGCTTTCCAAACATTGGAAATATATTAAAATAGTCCTTAAACGCCTACAAGATATAGGCCTATAATGCAATATTAAGAAATGCAAGTTCCACGCGTCTAAGGTTATATACTTAGGCTTAATAATATCCTATAACGGAATTAAAATAGACCCTAAGAAAGTCGCCACAATTATAAACTAGGAAAGCCCTAGTAACGTATAAAATATTTAAGGATTTCTAGGATTCGCAAATTTCTATTAACAATTTATTAACCACTTTTTAAAAACTGCTTAGCTATTAGTAAACCTAATAAGCAAAAATATAAAATTTAAATAGACCACTAAATATAAATAAGCTTTTAACAACCTAAAGCATTATTTTACAACTGCTCTAATTCCTACCCACTTTAACCCTAACTTTAAATGCATTATTAAAATAAACTCGTCTAATTATGCGCTAGGGGGAGTATTATTACAATATAATAAGGATAGTAAGCTACATCTAGTAGCCTTTCTCTTCCGGAAACTTGCCCCTGCTAAATTAAACTATAAGATATATAATAAGGAACTACTTATAATTATTAGATATTTTAAATAATGGCGTCCTAAGCTTAAAGGATTGTTGTTCCTAATATATATATTAATAGACTATAAGAACCTGTAGTACTTTATAACTATAAAGCAATTAATATAGCGCCAAATTCATTAGGCCAAATATCTCTTATAATTTAACTTTAAGATTATATACTAACTGGGTAAACTTAATTAGAAGCCTAATATATTAATATAATAATTATAGGACCTACCTACAAATACTTTAGATAGATAGATTATAAATTAATTATAGATCTTATTGCCCCCTAAACGTTTTAAAAAACTACGTCCTATATTCCTAGATATGGAACTTAATAAAAATAAATTAAAAGTTAATAAATAGGAAATAGAAATTAATAAGCTAATGGAATATAAATATAAGAATAATATATGGATAATAGATATAATAAACGCGATTTAAATAGAAAAATAATAATATAAGGATATTACACTTGCTAAATACAAAATTTAAAATAATTAATTATACTATTAATAGAAGATAGTAGTTCCGAATTCCAAACCTTTATAGTTTAAGATACTTAAATTTATATATAACTTCCCTATAGTAGGGCATCCTAGCCATGCGAAGACTTATAAGATTATTTAACAAGTATACTACTAGCCTATAATGCATAACTATGTATAAAAATACGTTTAAGTATGCAGGATGTGCATATGTAGAAAGACCTCTTATATAAAGAAGTAAGGAGTACTTTAACCACTACTAATTCCAATACAAAAATAGCGCAATATCTTAATTAACTTTATAGTTAACTTGCCTAATAGTAATAAGTTTATAAATATTATAGTAGTTATTAACCATCTTATAAAAATGCGATATATAATCCCCATAGACTTAATTAATGCGATATTAGTAGCCAAATGTTTTATTAAGCACGTCTTTAAGCTACACAGACTTCCTAACTTAATAATATCCAACTATAAAAGCCAGTTCATTTTAGACTTCTAGTAAGCTCTATATAAATAATTAAGCATTTAAATATAACTCTTAACTACGTTTTATCCGGAGATAGATAGTTAAACTGAAATTGCAAACGCGATTATAGAATAATACCTATAAATATACTACTTCTACCTACAAGACGACTTAAAAAAAATGGCTACCTTTAGCTAAGTTTACTATAAATAATATAATAAACGTATTAATAGGCGTAATACTGTTCTACGTAACCTACAGACAAGACCTTTAACTTAGATTTAAACTATAACCTAAAATTGACATAATAGGACCTATAATTAAACGGATTTAGTTAATTAATGCGTATAACTTTGCTAATTAAATAAAGTAGTTAATGGAACTATTACAAAGTGAATTAACATACACTTAAATATTATAGGAATGGCATGCAAATAAAGAACGAGCTCCCACATAGGACTTTAAGGAAGGTAATATAGTTTACCTAAATATATAAAACATAAAGACTTAACGGCCTTTAAAGAAACTTAATTGGAAGTTCGTGGGCCTATACTAAATTAAGAAGAAACTAAGCCTGTATGTCTATAAGCTTAAACTGCTAACTAAAATAAAAATATATCTAATATTTTATGTAAGCTTGCTATAACCTTTAAGAGACGACCCTATAACTCGCGAAGTGCCACTGCTACCTTCTGTAATTGTTAATAACGGTAACGGTTCTTACTTTATTAACTTAATTAATAATATACAATAGAAAACACGATCTAAATAATTTAAACTTCTTGTTAAGTGGGAAGGATATAAAATACGAACCTAGGAAACCTATAAATAGATTAAGGCCGACGCGCCTTCCCTAGTAAAAGAATTCTATAAAGACTATCCTTTGCGGCCTACTCTAGCTAGATAGATATAATATAAAGGCAAACAACTACTACCTAATATAAAGACATAAAACACAATAGCAGGAAACTCAAAATTAAAAAGAACTTAAAATACATTATAACACTTATAATGCAATAAGTTATAAATTCTCAACTAAATTAAATTGTTTTAGACCTTTAGCTAAAAAAGGGGGGTACTATAACGGGACTAGCCCAGTTACAGTAAGAATATCTTAGTAAAACACTTAATAGATAACTATATAAAACTGTTTATAAACTATTTATAACTGTCTATAACTATCTACAACTATCTGCAATTATCCACTATAATCTACCGTTTTCCACTAAGTTCCGCCAACTTAATTAAATTCCACCAAATTCCATTAATATAATAGAATTTGGTCGAAACTTGTTGAAATCCGTGTAGGTTTATGCCCACGCGTCTGCTGCCAAGACCCCAAATATTTAGTTATAAGTTTCCTATGTTCCTTTCTCCTCTTTACGCAACGTCTTGTTCTCTTTAAAGAGCTATATACCCTTAGATTTAGATAGAATTTATATTATTCCTTCAAATCTTCCCTAAAGCCTCTTTGCGCCCTTATATACCCTAAGGGAGCTAATTAATTAAGTAATTAAGATTAACAATAGGATCTACTAAAGGGAGTAGGCTAAGAGAGGCTAGGATAGAGTTCTATAGTTATATAAGACATAGAGTACGCATTAACAGACATAAAGCTAAAAACTATAAAATGGCGTAGAGCTAATAGACCTAAGCGGTACTAAAGAGTCTAAAAGATAGATAAAGAAATTATAAAAACCTAGAGGTTAAGGATCTAGTAATTATAGGACTAAAAAGTAGAGGCTAAACTAGAGATCTTAGCAGTAGAAGATATTTAGGCGGACTCTATAGTAAAGTTAGTAGTTTAGAGAGACGGAGCTTACATAAATTTTATTTTATTTTATTTTATTTTATATCCAATTGTATTATACTATATACAATACTACACATACAGCCTCGGGCTATAGCGCTATAGTTCTATATACATAAATCCTTTCTAGGCAGCTTAATATATACTAGTAGCTATGTCCTAATAGTTTATAAACCCCTAAGGGTTTATAGCTCCTTAGTAAAATACTAAGTTACTATAACTACTAGGGAATAAGAAAACGGTAGGAAAAACTATAGAAAATCCTAACACCTATCCCTATCCTTTTGCAATTTATTTCTATCCTTTTACTCTCTACTATCCTTTTACTAGAAGCCTAATAGGAGTTACCTCCTTCTAAAATCTTATTTATTTTATCTCTTCTTCTATAGAACCTTCTATACTAGTACTATATATATACTAGTTTAGCTGCTCTAAGATTCTCATAGTCTTTACTATTAGCAAAGTGTTTTTCCTTACAATTAATGCAAAGAGGAGTAGTGTGCTCGCAAGGCCTACCTAATACTAAATAGGTAGAACAGTAGTAGTCTTTAGATAAATATACAGCTGCACAGAATCTATAGGCTCTAGTAGAGCATCTATCTCCTATATGGCTAAATTTTTAGCAGCTAGTGCACTGTGTAGTAGGAGAGATTTCAAGGTATTTTACTACCTTAGTAGCTGTACCTGCAATTAATATCTCTTTTTGCTTAAGGATTTCTTATCTTTTTTCTTCATTCTCTATAGTAAAAACTATAGAGCCAAATCTAGTCTATGGATTGTGTCTTTTTTTACTAGATAAGATCTATTTAGGTAGTCCTTATATCCTTATAGGATTAAAGGTTTTAATCTCTTCTTTTAGAAGCTTAGTGTAACGGGACTAGCCCAGTTATAGTAGGAATGTCTTGGTAAAACACTTAACAGATAATTGTATAAAACTATTTATAAACTGTTTGTAACTATCTGCAACTATCTATAACTATCCATAATTATCCGCTATAATCCACCGTTTTCCACCAAGTTCTACTAACTTGATTAAATTCTACCAAATTCTACTAATGTAATGGAATTTGGTTAAACCTTATTAAAATCCGCGTGGGCTTATGCCCACATGTCTACTACTAAGACCCTAAATATTTAGTTATAAGTTTCCTATATTCCTTTCTCTTCTTTATATAATATCTTGTTCTCTTTAAGAGCTATATACCCTTAGATTTAGATAGAATTTATATTATTCCTTTAAATCTTTCCTAAAGCCTCTTCGCGCCCTTATACTACATTACATTAAAATAACTACTATTAAAAATAGTAAATAAACCTAAATCCCTTTTAATAACCATAAGTATTATATCCCTAGTTAGGGAACAATTAACTATAATACAACAATCCTTTATAGATGCCCTAGCTTAGTAGTGGGCTGCACTAGAAGCCCAATATTAGTAATTAATAGAAGCACTCTATAAAGAACTCCGTAACGTTAAGGCTCTTTTATTAAAGACCCTAATAACAATACCTATAAATAAAATTAAAATAACCGTATCTAAATCTAACCCATTAAATGCAAATACTAAACTAGTAATAGTAACTTAACCCATATCTATAATAAGTTTAATATCCGCTATAAAATCCAAAAAGCTCCCTAATCCTCTAATGTTTAATAGAAATTAAAATAACCTATATCCCTTTATAACCAAGCTCCATCTTAAATTTTTAATAAACTATAACCAATGCCCTACTAAAGCTAGTAAGGTTAGCTATAGAATGTCTTATTTAAGTAAGGATGCTGCACGTACTATAGATCTATTCTTCTATAACAGCACCTTTATTAATTTTAAAATCTTTGTCTTTCTACTAGAATAAATATATAATAATGCTAGCCGCGAATATATAGCTGTTACTAAACTTAAAACCCTATAATAATGGAACTAAGACTTTACTAGCTTCTTTTTAGAATTTTTAGGCCTTATTAGCAAACTGGATTAGAATAAAGCCGCTAGAGTTACTACCCTTTAATAAGCTATCTTAGATAAAATTAAAGCCTAGTTAGTAGGCAGGGAACTACTAAAAAACCTATCCAAATTTGCTATAATATGCTAATAAATTAATAAGGATCTTTAATATAACAAATAAACTTATTCCCTCAAGTTAACTACACCTTATATTTAAAACACCCTAAAACGCGATCTGTCTCTAAAACCTAAAAGCCCTATATATAACCCTATAGACCTTAATGCCGCTTAATCCTATATACCTTTAGGAACTAATAAATAAAGAACTTAAGGCACAAATAGAGAATGCTTTAGATATAGTAAAAAAGGATATATTTAAAAGCATTACCAAACTTACCCCTTTAAAAAGGTCCGCTATAGCTCCTCCTATTTCTTAAATTATACCCATTCCTTAAGCCGTACTTATTCCTTAAATTATACCCACTCTATAAATTATACTTAAATGCTATAAAGTATCTCGCCCTTAGTTAATTCGGAAAACAAATTATCCTAAGGCCAAGTTATGCCTTAGAATAAAAAGTGGAAGAGTATAAGTGTCTAGACTTTTCTAGCGCTGATATATAATATAACTCCCTTAATATACTTAGCGAAATTTAAATACTTAGAAAATGGAAGGAAGTATAAATCCTTATAGACAGCGGAGCCACTAGTATGGGCTTTATTAACACAAACTATGCAAAAACTTAACGCCTAAATTTAAAGAAACTTAATAAGCCCTAAGGCCTATAAGGCTTTAATGGCAAACCCTTAATATATAGCGAAATAACGCACTACACCCTAATAAAAATGCGGATAGGCAAATACCTTAAACACATCTCCCTGTTTATAACACCCTTAAAGTAATATAATAATAATTCATTGCTTAACGTCCGATTCGGATCCCTATTGGGCCCACGCGGACTACTCCTTATTTACATATGGGGAGAAAACTCTATTTAAGAAAATGAGAAAACCCCGTAATCTATCTCCCTACCTTTTAGGACTCGCCTGCGAGGCGCCTACGAGTTACCTATAGTGCTCTACTACCTTACTTTTTGACCTCCTTGGGAACCACTGCTGCCATAACAAGCCTACAGACGCGCTAGTATCGCAAACTTAACTCTACTACTATAGAGTTATTAGGGGGCGCCTAATACTCACCCCCTTACCTTCTATTACCATTTCCTTTGCAACCCGGAACTGGTTTAGTATACTTTAGTTAATAAGCCACTGGGTAATCACCTTAAGACCTTTTTATATTAAGAGCAGTGTATTATAGTTCTTTATACTAGCTACTAAAAGTATTGCTTCTTAGTTGGTGCGTAAGGGGCATAACAGTATTACGTATTTTGGTGTCTATCTTGGCCAACTATATTTGCATCTTAGGCTACCTACTAGGATACCTACCTAGTAGAGCTAGTCTTTTAGTCCTATTATTCCTATTCTTAAGAGTGTTGCTATTATATTTTCTGCCTTTGTTAGGCCTTCTTAGAGCCCTTAAGTGTTTACTCCCTATAGCGTTAACTATGCTATGGCTTGGGTTCCTTTTGCCTAAAATAGCCTCTGTACCTTTAACTCCTATATACCTCTCCAGCGTTAGTCCAACTAGTATTATATTACGGTAGATAGTTTCCCAGCGTTCTTTTATACTCTACTTTAGCTTCTTTCTCTCTCTTACTATTGTCTTTGCTGACCTCTTACGTGTCTCCCTTTCTTCTTTATATAGGCCTAGGCCCTAAAGCAGCACTATTCTTCTTTTACTTTCTTTACCTGTTTCTCTAATATATCTTCCCTACATTGGGGTTGTTGGTTTGTTCTCCTATAGGGGGCCCTAGGGTCCCTCTATAGTTTATTTAGGCGTGTCTTGATATACTTTATAATATTAAAGTTACGTTTATTTTGCGCCCTTTGCATTGCAGCGGCTTTAATATATAGTTATAGGGGGGGAATATTGGCTTCCTTCTTAAGTAGTGCTGTGGCTGTTTGCTTATACCCTCCTGTTATACTCCAAAGGCAGGCTGTTTGGACCTTTTAGAGTGGTTTAAGGAGTAATTTAGGGGGGCCTTTTTTAGTTTCTCTAATGGCCCAAATACTGGACCTATATGTTATGGTTAGCCGGACAACTGCTGTGTATAGTAGGCGTAACCTCTGGAAGTATAGTCCCTATATAGAATTGACGATTCTAGATAATATAATGTACTATACTTAGCCCTTACGGGCCGCTTACGCCGTATATATACTCTACTAGAGCTTGCTATTTACCTATACTTCTAATACCCTTAGGCCCTAAACTGGTTAACCCTTAAAGCCTTAGATGTAAATTAAATGCTAAAGATCTATAAATTGGTTGCGTTTTCTTATAAAATAGATTAGCTAGTATTTCTCTAGTAAGAATTAGACTCTATATTATCTTGCCTATTCTGTATAGGTATTATAGGCTTTCTCTAGTATTCTATAATTCTCTACGGCTGTTAGCCCGTATGTAATTAGGTTTGTGTTGTTAATAAAGCCTATCCCCTAAGTCGCCCCTTCCTTAAAGAAGTTAAGCAGGTTGCTTATAAAGAAAAGGAAGAGTATAGGCAAGAGGGGTAATCCTTATAGTATTCCTATTATAACTGCGATAGGGGGGCTCTGGTATCTACTAAAGACTAGTAATATTTCTTTCTGGCCTATAAACCCTTAAATAAATTATATAATCTATTCTAGGAAGCCCTTTACCCTAAGGATATATAGGAGGCGCTCGTAGGGTATATTATTATAGGCACCACTAATATTTAAGCTAAGCATTGATACTATGAAGTCCCTTCGCATCGCCTATATAGATTTAATAGTGGTAGCGAGTAGCGTAAGTGCTAATAGTATTAAGCGGTTCTTTCTTGCCCCCATTTAACTTTATAGTAGTAGGGCGTGTTTCTTAGCCGTGTTTACTATATGCTCCGCTATTACCCTTTTTAAGATCTTACTAAGGGTGTTTTCTAAGGCAATAGGGCGGTAGCTTCCTAGGGTTAAGTAATTTACTTTACCTTCTTTTTATAGGATGACTATTGTTATAGATCTTCTAAGTTGTGGGTAATAGCCTATAGCAAAGTATGCTCTAGCTATATCTATAAGCTAGGGTGCTATAAGTAGTCTATAGGTCTTTAAGGCCTTATTTAGAATTCCATCTGGTCCTAATACTATATTGTTTAAAAGGCGGCTAATAGTTCTGGCTATTTCCTCTATTATTATGTCGCTGTTAACCCGTTGGCAAGTTACCAGTGTTTTACCTATAATATTACTAAGGTCTGCTAGAGCTAGTTAAGGGAAGAACCTTTCTATAAGGATCTTTACCTTCTTATTATTGTTATTAGTGGCCTATGCTTCCCCTGCTCTTCGTAGGGGTAGTAAGTATAGGTCTTCTATTAGGCGCCCTACCTTTTTCTTTACCTATTTCGCCATAGTCCAAAGGCCCTTATTATAGGGGAGGCTTGGGTTAGAAGTATACTTATTTATAAACTATCTCTAGTTATTTCTTACTTCTTTTTTTAGGGTATTCTTTAACTGGTTTCTTATATCTTTATATTATCTCTTATCTTTAGGGTTATAGCTGCTTGTGTATTTCCTTCTTGCTTATTATTAGCTGGCAATAAGAACCGCGCATTATGCGGACCATACATATCGCGTATAGGGGCCTAGTTTTGAGACTAGGTAGTGCTCTTTTAGCCTATTTTTAATTGCTGCCTGGATCCTTTCTAGTCTTTAGTTAATTTCCTTAGGGGTAACTAATAAGCCTCGCTTATTTAGTACTAAGTGGATTTCTTCTAGGTCTTAAAGTTATTATTTAACTATATTAAGGAAACTGTTTATTTTGAGCTTCCTTATTATATATCTTTTACTATTTGGTTGCGCCTTAATATCCAGATCTAGCTATATCTAAATAGGGATATAGTCTAGGGTAAGTGCCTATTCTTCTTTAGGGTTACACCTTTTGAGTCTCTAGTATAGGCCTTCGTCTATAAATGTAAGGTTAATTGTACTTCTAGCGGTGCCTTATTACCATATAATTGCTCCTGGGAGGGTAGCTAGCTTAAGGCCCCAGATATTTATAGCTCTTAATAGGCACTCTGCCCGTTATTTAGTAGCAACATGGATACCCCCCTACTATAGGTAGTAGAGGTTTATGTCTCTTAATAAAATAAACTCTATACCTTTAATTTCTAGTAAGCTTATTACTAATATAATATTCTCTGTTTATAGGACCCCTTTAACTCTTAGGTTATACACATTAATAATTTATACCGGTCCCCTATATATCTGGATTGTTATAACTGTAATATCTAGGTTAACTGCCTGCTATAACTATAAGGATAGGCTGATAGCCTTACTAATTATAAAACACACATATATAGCTGCTTTTGGTTCGTATAGGAGCTAGAATCCTTAGGGGCAGTATATTGATTATATATAGGTATTGTAATACGGCTCTTATATAGTAAGGATATAGTGTTTCTCTGGGTTTAGACTGTCTAGTAGGGGCCTTGCAAGGCGGTGGTTTGTATTACCGCAGTTATACTATATAATAGATAGGTGGCGGACCCCTAGTGGGGGTCCTTTATCTCTCCTTTATTCCTCACTTCTTCTATTTTTACTTTCTCTAGAATATTTAGAACTTCTGTCTCTTGTATCTATACCCTAGTTGCTACTTATTTTATGTGGAGCTTTCTATTCCCGTGTTTTATATTCCTACTAGCGCTTCTAAGTCTAAATCTGTTATTAACTCCAGTTCTTCCCCTAATCTTACTAGTTGGCTATATGCCCTTTATAGGTCGGCTGTGAATGTTATATTTGCCGCGTTAAGTCTAATTCTTAATTATCCTAGTCTTGAGCTTGCTGTAGCTGTCTATAAGGGTCTTCCTATAGGGCGTCCTCTCCCTTGTGTCCCCTATGACCCTTAAGTCCCTGGTCGGTCTGGTAATATTACATAGTGTCGCTTCTAGCCCATTAAGGCTTGGGATGGCTGGCCTAGCCCCCTAGTATTAAAGGTAGGAAACGCTAGGAAGGCACCTGTGTCCCCCTAGCTTATTGCCTGTTATTTTAATTTATATAATCTAGCGTGCAGTTGTTCCCGTAGCTGTTAAGCCCTTACCTTCCATCTCCTGTATTTAATGCAGTCTTCTCTCTCCCACGCCTTATATATGCTTTGGTGGCAGTTTATGCATTTTATTTGGTCTTGATTTAAGTAGTGTCTTATATTATAGGGGCCTATATAGTGGCCGCAGCACACCTATGCTGCGTATATGGTTTAGGTGTGTCCCTATTATGTATAGCAATTGCATTATTCTAGGCGTAATCTATGGTTGTAGAGCCTTATGTTGTATATAAGGCCATTTATAATTATTCCTTTTTAGATAAGGAGTTTTTACATTCCTAATATATATATGCTAATAATAAGGGAGCTATATATTTGGCTAGTATCTCCCTAGTAAGTCTCTAGCGACCCTTATATCCTCTTATTGTTCTTATTATATACTTGGTTTATATTTTCCTATTAAAGCCATTAGATTTGGGTAATCTTAAGACCTAGTATAAGGCGTTCCGTTTGTTTTACTATTTTATATATAGTTGCTATACCGTCTGCCTAGCGTCCCCTTTTTACCCTAAGGTTTATAGGAACCGCTAGGACTTTAACTAGGTAATCTTCGCGGAGCACTTTTATGCCAATATGTTCTCCTAGCCTGTCCCCTGCCCTTACGGCTCGCTCTTTTACCTATTAGTCCTTTAGGGTAACTCTAATGTCTCCACTTTTAAGGTGTTGGACTATGATAGCATTATAGACCTCTTTGCAGATCTTTATAAGAACTTTTATTTCTAATTGTCCCTTAAGCCCCTCTGCTTTTTCTATGTTTGGTTATATTATAATTATATACCCAGTTATTGTCTTAAGGGGGGTAGGTTCCCTATGCTATAAAAGCGCAGCTACAGCGGCCTAGGTGCAGTTCACCAGTAAAAAGGGGTTTTATTTATTTTTAATTTTACTTAGCCGTTAGAGGATTTAGTTAAGGATTTACTAGAGGGGCGCCTAAGGTTTGCTAGACTAGCGGAGCTATTCTGCTAGCTATATTAGTTTGTTATAGCTGACGGTTACTCCCCTATAATTGCGGATACTAGACGCGTCTAATAGGCTTTATATTTTGTCAGATGCCTTCTTAATAGAGGTATTTCCGCTTTGTAGTATGGTATTCGCCTGTTCTTGTTGTGGAGGGCCATTGCTAGGCGTGGTTCTGGCGGTCACGCGCAAGTGCGAACCACCGTCGTTCGACATGTGCCTCCCCTACGATGTATGCATCTCAGGGGGATTCTCTGGGTGTTTTTTGGGGTTCTTTTTGGTTGGTTTTAGTCTTTTTAGGCTAGGTACAGCAAGAGCTCCTTTGTAAATCGCTGTAATTATAAACTAGGGAAGTCCTAGTAATATATAAAACATTTAAGGATTTTTCCAATACTTAGAATTACGTACCCCCTTAAAGTAATATAAAGTTATACTTAGACATAGATGGCTAAAACAACACAACCCTTTAATTAGCTGGATTAAAGAAATACTAAAGTTCTATACAACTTACTACCAAAGTTATTACTTAAAAAACTATTTGCCCTATAAATATGCACACAACTATTTAAATTTAATATAATACGAATTACCCTTGCCACGAACCTTAAGCTAATATAATAAATCTATAACTACTAATTATAACAAAGAATGTGAAGATATTTTATTAAAACCTCTTAAAATTTAGATAATATAAGCCGCACCCTTTATTTTGTTAGTAAAAAGACAAAATTATAAAATCTTTACTATAACTATAGAAGATATTAAGAAAGCACTAGAACTGAAATAGTATATTAATCCTTAACCTCTTATACCTAAAGAGTACTATAACCTAATTAACGAGTTTAAAAGACAATTTGTAGACCAACTAGCCCTATACTAAGATAAGCACGATTTTAAAATAGAACTTAAGCCAGGTATAACACCAAAGTTTGGTCCGCTATACGGTATATTATAGGAAGAATTACTTATAATACAATAATACTTTAACAAGCATCTAGAAAAAGAATTTATTTGTCCTAGTTAATCTCTATTTGCCTTACCTATACTATTTATTAAAAAGCCAGGAGGAGGCTTAAGATTCTATATTAATTATTAAGCTCTAAATATAATTATAATTTAAAACCAATATCCAATTCCCCTAATTTAAGAGACGCTTAACTATTTAGCGAAGGCATAGTACTTTACAAAGCTTAATATAGTTATAGCCTTTAATAAAATCCGTATATAAAAAGGAGATAAGAAGTATATAGCTTTTTATATATAATGGGGACTCTTTAAATACCTAGTAATGCCATTTAGTATAAAGAATGGTCCCAGTACGTTTTAGTAATATATTAATAATACACTTTATAAATTCCTTAATATATTTATTACTATGTATATTAATAATATCTTAATCTACTCGTCCTCGCTTTCTAAACATTGGAAATATATTAAAATGGTCCTTAAATGCCTACAAGATACGGGCCTATAATGCAATATTAAGAAATATAAGTTCCACGCGTCTAAGGTTACGTACTTAGGCTTAATAATATCCTGTAACGGAATTAAAATAGAACCTAAAAAAGTTGCCGCAATTATAAACTGGGAAAGCCCTAGCAATATATAAAATATTTAAGGATTTCTAGAATTCGCAAATTTTTATTAAAAATTTATTAACCACTTCTTAGAAACTGCTTAGCTATTAGTAAACCTAACAAGAAAGAATATAAAATTTAAATAAACCACTAAATATAAATAAGCTTTTAACGACCTAAAGCATTATTTTATAACTGCTCTAATTCTTACCTACTTTAACCCTAACCTTAAATACATTATTAAAACAGACTTGTCCAATTATACACTAGGGGGAGTATTATTACAATATAATAAGGACGGTAAGCTACGTCCAGTAGCCTTTCTCTCCCAGAAACTCGCCCCTACTAAATTAAACTATAAAATATATAATAAGGAACTGCTTATAATCGTTAGATATTTTAAATAATGGCGTCCTAAGCTTAAAGAATTGTTATTCCTAATATATATATTAATGGACTATAAGAACCTGTAGTACTTTATAACTATAAAGCAATTAATATAGCGCCAAATTTATTAGGCCGAATACCTTTTATAATTTAACTTTAAGATTATATACTAACTAGGCAAACTTAATTAGAAGCCTAATACATTAATATAACAATTATAGGACTTACCTATAAATGCTGCAGATAAACAGATTATAAATTAAATACGGATCTTATTACCTCCCAAACGTTTTAAAAAACTATATCCTATATTCCTAGATATAGAACTTAACAGAAATAAATTAGAAGTTAATAAATAGGAAATAGAAATTAATAAGCTAATGGAATACAAATACAAGAATAATATATAGATAATAGATGTAATAAAAGCGATTTAAATAGAAAAACAATAGTATAAGGATATTATACTTGCTAAATGCGAAATTTAAAACAACTAATTATACTACTAATAGAAGATAGTAGTTCCAAATTCCAAACCCTTACAATTTAAGATACTTAAATTTGTATACAACTCCCCTATAGCAGGGCACCCTAGCCATATAAAAACTTATAAAATTGTTTAACAAGTATACTACTAGCCTATAATGCACGACTATATACAAAAATACGTTTGAGTATACAGGATGTGCGTATATAGAAAGACCTCTTATATAAAGAAGCAAGGAGTACTTTAACCACTACTAATTCTAATACAAAGATAGCGCAACATCTTAATTAACTTTATAGTTAACTTGCCTAACAGTAATAGGTTTATAAATATTATAGTAGTTATTAACCACATTATAAAAATGCAACATATAATTCCTATGGACTTAATTAATGCGATATTAGTAGCTAAATGTTTTATTAAGCATGTCTTTAAGCTACATGGACTTCCTAATATAATAGTATCTAACCACGGAAGCCAGTTTGTTTTAGACTTCTAGCAAGCTTTATATAAACAATTAAGCATTTAAACACAACTATTAACTGCATTTTATCTAGAGACAGATAGCTAAACTAAAATCGCGAACGTGATTATGGAATAATACTTACAAATATACTACTCCTACCTACAAGACGACTAGGAAAAATGGCTGCCTTTAGCTGAGTTTACCGCGAATAATATAATAAATATATTAACAGGCGTGACGCTATTCTACGCGACCTACAGATAAAACCCTTAACTTGGATTTAAACCATAACCTAAAATCAACATAACAGAACCCACGATTAAACGGATTCAGTTAATTAACATATATAACTTCGCCAATTAAATAAAGCAGTTAACGGAACTATTATGAAGTAAATTAATGTACGCTTAAATATTATAGGAATGGTATATAAATAAAGGACGAGCTCCTATATAGGACTTTAAGGAAGGCGATATAGCCTACCTAAATATATAAAACCTAAAGACTTAACGGCCCTTAAAGAAACTAAGCCCATATACCTATAAGCTTAAACTGCCAACTAAGATAAAAATACACCTAATGTTTTATATAAGCTTATTGCAACCTTTAAAAGATAATCCTATAACTCGCGAAGTACTGCTGCTACCTTCTATAATTATTAACAATGGTAACAGTTCTTACTTTATTAACTTAATTAACAATATGCGATAGAAACCATAATTTAAACAATTTAAACTTCTTATTAAGTAGGAAGGATATAAAATATAAACCTAGGAAACCTATAACCAGATTAAGGCTAACGCGCCTACCTTAGTAAAAGAGTTCTATAAGGACTATCCTTTACGGCCTGCTCTGGCTAGATGGACATAATATAAAGGTAAATAACTGCTACCTAACACAAAGACATAAAATACAATAGTAGGAAACTTAAAATTAAAAAGAACTTAAAATATATTACAATGCTTATAACGCAATAAGTTATAAATTCTTAACTAAATTAAATTGTTTTAGACCTTTAGCTAAAAAGGGGGGGTACTGTAACAGGACTAGCCCAGTTATAGTAGGAATATCTCAGTAAAACACTTAATAGATAACTGTATAAAACTATTTATAAACTGTTTATAACTGTCTGCAACTGTCTATAACTATCCGTAATTGTCTGCTATAATCTACTATTTTCTACTAAGTTCCGCCAACTTAATTAAATTCCACTAAATTCTACTAATGTAATGGAATTTGGTTAAAACTTGTTAAAATCCGCGTGGGCTTATACCTACGCATCTGCTGCTAAGACCCCGAATATTTAGTTATAAGTTTCCTATATTCCTTTCTCTTCTTTACATAACGTCTTATTCTCTTTAAAGAGCTATATACCCTTAGATTTAGATAGAATTTATATCATTCCTTTAAATCTTCCCTAAAGCCTCTTCGCGCCCTTATAGGGTGTTATTTAAGGCAGATAAACCACTTAATTACGCTAGTAGGGAGGACAGTTAACCCGCTCCATCCTTATTTAAGAGGTGTTTAATTTTTAACGCGAATAAAGAGAAGCTGGCGTTTAAACGCGCTTTCGCCACAGGATAGCATGTTAGAAGTGAAGTTTATTAGGGTGGTTACTAAGAGTTTCTAATAGCGGGGCAAATGCCAGCTAGGACCGGATAGGGATCTCTATAAGGGAACTTAGAGTAGAAAATTTGTTTCGCGATCTAAATAAGGACTATAGTTAAGGTCTTATCTCCTATTAGCCACAAGCAATCCTCGCAAGACATATAGACGTAGAAAATTCATACCTTAATATCTTAACAACCACTTAATAATAAATTTTAATAATTTAAATTTAGACTTTTATATATACTCTATAGCTTCTATTAAAGTTATATAGTAAATAGTATAGTAGTTTTTAAGATATAGTAATATGGCCTCGTTTTAGCCCCTAATTTTTAATATCTTAAAAAATACTAAACTCTTTAATAGAAGCTATAGAGTATATATAAAAGTCTAAATTTAAATTATTAGAATTTATTATTAAGTGGTTGTTAAGATATTAAGGTATAAATTTTCTAATTTTTAATGGGGTTTTTGTGAGGTAATAGGCTCCGCACCACCCAGCCACGGCATAAACCCAAAAAGGTAAGCGAGTGACTGGCAAGATGCCAGGCACGGCTATGCGGAGGTGACTTCGTCACCTAACAGTTTTAGGCCATGTTCGATAACTTTTTTTGGCCAGGTCAACTCCACCAGGTAGGCCCTCTAAAAAAGCCACCTAGGGCCACCTAGAGCCACCTGGCCGCGAACAGGCCACCAATATCAATATCCACCTGGTGGATACAGTCTGTTCGACATCCTAGGTGGATTTTAGGCAGATTAGACGTCTTGGCAGCTAAAAAGGAGGTTCCATCTGGCCAGGTAGAGGCGTTCGCGCCAGCCACAATTGCCCTCCCGAATGTAGTATAGTAGCATGTTTAATCAGCAATTTAAGCCACCTAGGCTATCCACCTAAACGAATTCCACCTGGACCTGCCATTTTAAAGGGGGGGTCCTAGTGGGACGCTAACAACCTAGTTAATCGATTTTACCATCCTTCGTGATATTTTTAATCCATTCTCCCTATTACGTAATCTAATTCAACGTCAACTATAAAGCCTTATATATTAGCCACAGTATCAACAGGCGTTCTAGCAATAATATCGCTGCTTTATATGCTTATTAAATATATAAAGAACCTTCTAGCATTAAATAGCAGGCGCTAGCAACTTGTTAATCCTCTTTACGGTAAGGCAAGAACAATAGAGCTATTATACAGTCCTCCGCAGGCGCTTAAAACATTAACACGCCTTAATTAACAAATATTTAAATTGCTCCTTAATCGGCTCATTAATAGCTATAAATTATATGCGTAGGAAGGTATATCAGCGGAGCAGAAGCTAATAATGTTTATAGCTAGATATGGGGGTGGGTTAACTAGAAGGTTCATAGCATAGAAGTTTCAGCACTTAACGTCTACAGTAAGCCTATTAGTAGGTAATATTTGGTGGGTAATAAGACGCTATAACTAACCTCTATTAGCGCCTTCCATAAGGTTCTTAACGCTCTATATAAGCTGCATAAGGATATCGTCAAGCTGCCACCCAATTAAACTCCCAAACGGGTACAATCCAATAATAAGATGTGGCCCTTTTTTATAAATTATATTAGCGCGCTTAACGGCTTATATATACCAATATCAGTTCCTAAAGCTCAGCAACCAGCATGGCGTAATAGGAAAGGCTGGATCTCACAGAATATATTTACAGCGTGCGATTTTAATATAAACTTCGTATCAATTGTACCAGGATAGGAAGGCTCTACACACAACAGTCACATGTTCGCTTTTGCAAAGGATAGTGGCTTTTATACACCTCTAGGTCGCTATTACTTAGCAAACACTAGCTACGCTGCGGATAATCCTATAGTACTTATTCCATATTAGAAGGTGCGATACCATTTAAAGGAACAGGCAAAAGCAAATAAAAGGCCAAAGGATAAAAAGGAGCTGTTTAACTTACGCCACGCTTCCTTAAGGAATATAATTAAACGAGCATTTAGTGTCTTAAAGGCCCGCTTCCCTATACTTAACAAGGGCCGCAAGGGCTACAGTTTAAAGACTCAGATTAAGATTATATGGGCATTAACGGCGATTCATAACTTTATAAATATAAACGGCTGGGACCCGAATAAGGAGGACTCTGGCTATATAAGTAAGGAGGATGCAGATACCAATAAATTCATAATTCTATATAGAATAGATAAGCGCGGAATAAGTTAACAGCGGGAGGATATAGCGGAGGCAATATAGAAGCAGTATCTAGAGATTCTAGATGCAAGAGGCGTTAATATTTAATAAGGAAGTAATATAAATAGAGGTATAAGTTTTTAAAGTAGTAAGCGGTAGAAATAATTAATCTATAGACAGAGCATCTAGAGCAGTAAAATAACGTGCAACACCACTTATAAAAAAGTCGTAATAGATAATTTAATTATAGCTTAATTATATCGCTAGCTTTCTTATCTAATTAAGCCAATTTCCTAACTTAATTAAGCCTCTACTTTACCATTAACCTCCACCACTTTGTTAACTGATACTAGCTGCTTAATATATATAGGCTTTAACCGCATATTAACTATTAGTTAATCTACATACCCATTTTAAGCATCGCCGCTAAGAGAATTAAAGATATAGGTCCTGCTTTCCACTTTAAACGCTTTTAGGACAAGCTGCTAATTAGCAGCAGTAAGGTACCCAAAGTCCTTAATAAAGCTACATACAGCCCTCTCTATTGGCGAGCTTTTTAACGCTAATAGCATCATCTCTAAAGCACTAAAAGCCGCCATTACTTTACTAATACTCTCGCTTAAAGCCTCCAACCCTTTTACCGTCTTTGATAAATGGCCTCAATTAGCAGCTTTGGCTGCGTTCTTCGTTAACCGCCATACTATATTAAGGTCCTTTGCTTTCTAAGTATTTCAAGGCTTCTTTCCTACAGCTAGTAATGGTAACTGGCCCACCAGAGATAACGCTACACTAAGTACTAATAGGGAACGCAAGGGTGTTAAAAGCTCAAATAAGGAAGTAGGTAAGAAAGTAACACTCCAGCCTTCTATTAGTGCACTAGATGGACTCCATTTAATTATTCAGAGTGAAGTATTTAAATACTTAGTATCCTCATTTTCCTTCTCACACTCTACGTCTGCATTAGACAAGCTAATGTTATCGTCTTCCTAATTATTTTAAGCCGAACTCTCATCAAGCGCGTCATTAATTGACGCGGCGTGTTTGCCACTGGCTATCTTGCCCTTAAGAAGCTCCTTTAGCTGTTTAAAATGAGGTAGATACTTCTTCCTAAAAGGTCTCCTTTTAATATACTAATTAAAATAGCCGTCCATTACTCCAGGTTCATTAGTATATAGAAGATTAGTAACCTTATATACCCCCCAGCCAGAACACGCCTTTATATAAGCCTCCTATTTACGCCAGCACGTCTTCTAGTAATTATACTTATTTATTAGCTGCTCTACAGTAAAAACCTGGCCTAATTTTAAGCTAATAAAGCTAATAGCGTTAGCATAGTTGGTAGCTTTAAAGGTAGCCCCATTCGTTTCCTTGCCCTGGGTTATCAATAACCTTAGAAAGTCCAAGAAGGCTTCATTTAAGGCTAAAAGCCATAAAAATCAAGCCTACTTATTAATAACTTCGCCTTCCTATATAGTCTTCTTCCTCCAAGTCCTTTTAGCAGCCGGCTTGCTAGTATCCTAATCCTTATCCTACTCATCAGCCGCAAGAGTTGTTACTACCGTTATCCTCCTTGGCCGCTTCCTTAAAGAGGTCGTCGCAGATACCGATATAGGCGCTAGTGCGGGTTTAGTAGAGGTGGTGGCTGCTTTAAAGGACCTCATACTAGATATATTCAGTGGAGGGGTGCTAGCAAAGGCATGGGTAGAGGCATAGGTAGAGGCAGTAACATCGGCAGTATCAGCAGGGCTGCCCTCTATAGGTATATCGTCATCGGCCATCAAAAGCAGTAAGTAGATATTATGAATTGGTTAATATATTAATAAGGCTCTAACTATTCGTTCTACATAGGCCTTTTCAATGCCCTGCGCGGATTACATAACCATTATCCTCACCGCCCTTCCTATCTGGCGACGGCTCCTTTCTGGCAAATCACCTACTAAACGAACGCCTCCTACCAGGTGGGAACCCCCCCTGCTTTAGCGTCTAGAAGAGGCGCTTACACCCTGCAGATTGCGCCTAGGTGGGCCGTAAAAGTATTAACCTGGCTGCGCCTACCTGGTGGAGCCGACCTGGCCAAAACGAGTTATCGAACATGGCCTTAATATAGGCAACTTGCCCGCAGAACACGTTATCTCATTCCCAGACCTTCTTGCCAAGGCTTACTTTGCCAAGACGCTAACCGCTTTTGGCAAGACCTTCGTTAGAAGGTCTGGTACACGGTTTAGATTTTTATTAGTCCCGCGCGCGGTAATTGGGCCTATATACACTTACCTTAGCAAGCTCAGACCATAGAATCAATTAGCGGACATACGTATATCCGCAAGCGGATATCGCTAACCTTTTTTGTTAAAAAGTTAATTCTATGGTCTGAGAGACTTTCGCAAGGTTTCTTAGGTAATCCGACTTGTTTTGTATATAGAGCAGTTACCTTTTTCAACGAAATTAATCTACCCCCCCATAACAGCTATTATCTTAGAAATACCGTTAAATTGATCTGCAGAAGCAGCTCTATAATTAATTAATATATCTACCCTATTAGCCTCCGCGATGTCAAGCAGAAAGCGCCGCTAAATGGGTAATGTGTTAATAATTAAATTGCCCACCCCCTCTATAAACACAACATTAGTTAACTAGCGGACGCCTATTTAAATACTAACTGGAGCATCCGCCGAGCGGATATCGCGCTCAGTAACAAAGGAAGAGAAGGTTAGAGTTATTTTAGAGTATTTATAGGACTGGTAATAGTCCTTTAGTGACCTTTCTTTGGCGTAGCTATAGCTTAATACTAATAAAAGAGAAGGCGTAAAGATAGATAAGGTGCAAAAAAAGAAGGTAAAAAAGAAGAGGGTAAAGAGGCTTATTGCTACCCTTCTAGGAGACAAAGAAATCCGTAATGCGATTATGGAGACTATGGATATCCATTTGGAACTAGTTTATGCGGTTATAAATATCCTTTATAAAGAGCTTTATAATCTTTAGCAGAAAACGGTTATCTTTAGCCTATAGAAGTCAGATCTGGAGTTTAAAGACATTTAACTCTTATAAGGCTATAAGGTAATTAGCTAATATGCCCCTCTACTCTGCCAACTAATAGAAGGATTATTGGCATAATTAAGAAGTAATAAATCGCGGAATCTATATCTAGGGTAGGTTGTTCTTCTTACATCTATCCTTTTGTTGGGCCGTGCTTAAAACTTTGCTAACTATTTTGCTTAACTTCTTGGTCTTTATCTTTAAGGTATAGGTGTAAAGCGTTAGGTTCTATTACTGCTTTATAGACTAGGGCTTATTAATGGATATAAGATGCTAAACTGCTAGAAGATGGGATTAGCTAAACGCTCTAAGGAAGGTTATAATACTAGCGGTAGATATACTGGTGCTAACGTTATTAAAAACTCACCTCCAATTAATATCCACTCTTAATAATATCTATGTTATATACGATAATTTTAACTACCTTAAGCGAACATAATATTAGTTAATTAGAGACACTAGTGTTTTCTATTTCTATACTACTAGAAAGCTTATCCACGGATCTTGTATTCCCCCTAGTAGCCTTCTTTAAAGTATACTGTATAACTAAGTGCAGCTTTGGATTAAGGATATTGCTAAGGCGCTAGGTAACATATATAATAGCGTTTAAAATCGGATATCCATATTTATAATTGCGGATGCTCTCTAAAGCGCATATCCGGCCGCTATAAATAGTATTTTTAAATCTAATACCGAGCTTAAATATCCGCGTATACCGGAGATTGATATCTTACTATCTATAAAGATAACGCATGTAAACCTAGGCCCTATTATGGAGAGCGAGGCTTCTATAAGTGGCAACTACCGCGTACTTAAGACGATCTTCCTAGAGCAACTATAACTTAATCGCGACAATGATTTCTAGGGCCGATTATATCTGGTATACAGTAATTAGAAAACCGCAAAGCTTATCTATACCTATAAGCGGGAGCGGGCGGAGGCTGCGCTCCTATATAATAGCTATTATTGGGTACTACCTGTTCCAGGTCTTTGGCACCTCCGGTTGAACTTCCTATATACAATTATAAGGACTTTCTTTGGTGGCAAGTAATATGCGCAGTAGTACTCTACGCTTTACACTCATATAAATTACCTTGGGCGATAAAATATTCCTATAGAGCGCCCTCCCTTTTACTACCTTAAGGAGCTGGTACTGCACAGTTTTAATACCCGCATTATTGCGCTCTTCTTAATACATATCTACGGTAGGCTTAACATTCACGAAGAAGGTATAGTTAAAAGATATATTAGATCCTTAACGCCCAAGCAGTTTCTATAGTATATTAAGGATATCCGCGCAGTAGGTTTTAGCTCTAAAGTTAGCTAAGAGGCCAATAAATTGATTCCTCCGCACCCCTCTACCCGCGGAGGTTCTTAGATTATAGATTAATTGCTTATAGTGCCTAGCTCCGCTACTATAAGCCAGTCTGTTTAGATCGTTAATATAGAGTTCTTTAATTATATTCGGTATCTATAGGTGGTTGAAATATATAAAGTGTTAAAATACGCTATTAAGCATGCGGATATTAGCCTTTTAAAGCGTGTAATTGCCCGCCTTTACCTTTACTTTACTGGATTAAGGAGCAACAACTACATATCTAAAATAATGTACTTCTGGAGGTTAATTGCAACGGAGGCGTATAACCTAGTGCTTTAGCGGGCTATACTAGTAAATAGGCTAATTAATAATCGCGGAGAGCTAAATAGCTTTTTTAAAGCTAATTAACTTAATAAACTGCTAAATCTTTAGCTAAAGGAGTTACTCTAATTACGCAGAAACTTAACCTTTGGAGTAGACTCTCTATTTAGGTAGAGTGTTCTTACTATAAGCTATACTAGACCTCTTTATACTGAGTTTAAGGACGCGTTTGGTAAGCGGATAATATTTAATTATATGATTAAGTTTCCCGCGGTTAATATCCAGTCCCTTATGGATATAATTGCTAAGGACTTAATTGTGTGTCAGCGTATACGGGACGTTGGGTTTAAGGCACCTGCTATTCTTTAACTTGGATTAAAGCGGCTCTTATAGGGCGGTATTACTGATTTTAATATACGGATGTCTTATATTAGCGGTTTACTGTACGACCCTTATAAGGACGGATTTGACGAGGCTATAGATAATATACTAGAGGACTTTTAAATACTTAGGCTTATAGTACGTTTCTATCTTAATATATTAAGCTAGTTCTTTTTATTAATATTAATTCTAGCCAGTATATAATCTTCTTAATGCGTAGTATATAATATAGCAGTTAGCTATTTTATGGTGCGGATATATAAATCTCTTTATCTTAGCTTATATGGATATCTTTATTTTAACTTATATAGATATCTTCACCTTAGCTTATACGGATATCATAATATTAATTAAGTATATTTATTAAATATAAGGCGGAGACTTAATTCCTATATATATAGTAGCAAAAAGGTAAGAGCTACTATTTTATTATTATAAACCCGTAATAACAGCCAACCTGCAGCAACAGCTAACTTATATCTACTTATATTTAATATCTGGTAGCCCAGTATTACATACAAGTGTAATAACACCACGCCTTAGGAACGCAAGCTTATCCTTTATCTCACTTAGAGAATCTTTAAACTTATTAAACCGGCAATCTATAGCTTAAATATCTTTCGCTATATTAGTCACCTATTTACGAACTATATTAATACGCGCGGAAATAGCAATTGTTAAATACACCCTAACAGACCCAGTGCTAGCGGAAGCGGTAGCAGCACCTAGCGTGCTAGCAATTAGCGAAAGAGTTAGAGGAGCAGCGGTAGAGTGGGTGCCTCTACGGCCGCGTGTACTACTATAAGTGGGAGTCTTAATTGGGGGGGAGGTCTTAATGGGGGGGGGAGGCGTAGTAGCGTGGGCGGGGATAGTGCGAGAACGAAGCTATGCGGATATCAGCAATATCCGTATTATTAACACGCGGATATCATACCTTCTTAGTAGGCGTTTTAGCTGGACTATTAGCAGAAGCTAACTTCGCACGTTTTTTACCCTAAGGCGTAACTAGCTTTGGATTTAGTAAACTTTCCTATACGCGTATTAGCTGACAGAATAACAGTATACTATTAATATGTACCTTTCCACACGGCCTGCTACCTATATAATATCTTAAGTACGTACCCCTAAAATGAGGCCCAGAGTCCTTCTTATAAACGCGGTATTTGTGGCCATGCTTCTTGTATAGAGTATATAGCGGGTTGCGCAGCTTACTAAAGCTACCCTTAATATTCTAGACGTGTGTCAATATCTGCTGGCAACTTTCCTTTATGTTCTTCCAAACACTAGCTTTTAAAGTATACTATTTATTCGCTAACGGCACTTAGATAGGAAGGCGCTCGTTTATATTCATAGTACTGCGGAGATTGTAAGGGCTGCGGAGATTATAAGGGCTACGGAGATTATAGGAGTTGGCGTTATTAAGATTTTTATCTTTACCGCTATCTAAAGATTTACTATTTAAAGAAACCTTATAAATGTCTAGGTTACTATAAGAGGTAAATTAGTAGATAAGATATTAAAATAGTATAACTAATATATACGATTTAATGGCTATTTTAGTCTTTAGATTTGTATCAGCAGCCTTTTTAGCCTGCTTTCTAAGAAAAGAAGATAAATAAGCCTTATTAAGCCTCCTTTTAGAGGCATTAGGTGGCGGTAGCAGAGAGGTAGATGGTAAAGAAGCGGACGGCGAAGAAACTAACGGTAAAGTAGTCCATAGCAAAGATGCAGGTAGCGAAAAGGTGCGCGAATTTTCAGCGGATTTTGCTCTATTTATATTTTTGTCGTCTACTAAATCCTATAAAGAGCGCTTTGGTACATATTTTCTAAAATTATATTAGCTATAGACATAATTTAGTATTAGAAAGCTTACTCTTTAGAAACAGAGCCCAAAGGCTTAGTAAGAGTAGCTATGGCGTGCTTAACAGCATCCTTATTTATTTCGCGTATATCGAGTTCCTTAACCACCTAGCTGCTGTTATTCGCATCAACATCGTTTATAGGTGTAAATAAAGGCATTATAGATAGTAGAATGTAAAGGGACAGTGGATGAAATAACAATGATAAAGTTTACGGTGCGGTGCTATAAGGTGGAAGGTTGGTGGAGGAAGAAGAGGTGCGGAGGTTAATTAAAGGTAAATATTTACGCTATTAATTTTATTAAATTAGCTCACTAACAAATAATTACTACTATAGTAACTCACCTTAGTAATTATCAACGGCGCGGATATATAAATATCTTTATCTTAGCTTATACGGATATCTTTATCTTAGCTTATGCGGATATATTTATCTTAGTATATACGGATATCTTTATCTTAGCGTATGCGGATATTACAATATTAATTATACCTATTAAATATAAGGTAGAGACTTAATTCCTACTTACGTAGTAGTAGAGAGGTAAGAGCTACTATTTTATTACTCTAAACCCGTAATAGCAGTTAACCCGTAGTAATAGCTAACTGGTATCTACTTAAATTCTATATCTAGCAACCCAGCGTTATATATAAGTGCTATAATACCACACCTTATAAACGCAAGCTTATCCTTTATTTTACTTAGAGAATCTTCAAGCTTACTTAACCGGCGATTTATAGCCCAAATATCTTTCGCTATTTTAGTCACCTATTCGCGAACTATATTAACGCGTGCGGAAATAGCAATTGCTGAATACACCCCAACATTTTCCGTGCCAGTGGGAGCGGTAGTAGTATTAAAAGCAGCACCAGGCGTGCTAGGAATTAGTAAAAGAGTAAAAGGAGTAGCGGTAAAACGGATGCCCCTACGGCTACGCATATCACTACGAGTAAGAGTCTTGGGGGAAGGGGAGGTCTCTGGAGGGGGGATAGTGCGGGTATAAAGCTATGCGGATATTAGCAATATCCGTATTATTAAGATGTGGATATTATACCTTCTTAGTAGGCGTTCCAGCTGGACTACTAGTAAAAGCTAATTGCGCACGTTTTTTGCGCTAAGGTATAACCGGCTCCAGCCTTAGCGAATTATCCTATATGCGTATTAGCTGATAGAATAATAGTATACTATTAGCACATACCTTTTTGCACAACCTGCCACTTAAGCAATATCTTAAGCACGCACCTCCAAAATATGGCCCAGAGTTCTGCTTATAAACGCGACATTTATAGCCTTGCTTTACGCATAGAGCGTATAGCGGATCGCGTAGTATACCAGAGCTACCCTTGATATTCTAGACGTGGGTATATATCCGCTAGTAAGCTTCCTTCATATTCTCCTAAGCGCTAGCTTTTGGGGTGTACCATTTATTTGCTAACGGCACTTGAATAGGAAGGCGCTCGTTTATATCAATATCCAACGTTGTAGCTTAGGCCGTTTGCGTACTGCGGAGCTTGCGAGGGCTGCGGAGATTGTAAGAGGATAGAGGAGGGCTTTTAGGAGAGTTAGTGTTATTAAAATTATTCTCTTTATTATTATCTAAAATCTCTAACATTTCTATTGGGTTACTATAAGAGGTAAATTAGTAGATAAGATAGCAAAAGAGTATAGTTAATATATACGATTTAAAGGCTATCTTGTACTAAACATTTTGCGCAGCAATTCTATTAGCCTGCCTCTTAAGAGAAGCAGAAGCACGACGAGGATTAAACTTCTTAGAAGTAGTAGGCGACGAAGAAATAAGCGGCTTAAAGGCAGGCGGCGAAGAGGTAAGCAGTAAAGAAGTAGGCGGCAAAGAGGCTGGTAGTAAAGAGGTAAGTGGATTTCTAGCGGATTTTGCAATAACCTTATTATAGTGCTCTGCTAGATCCGACAAAGAGTGCTTTAGTACATATTTCCTAAAATTATATTAACTGCAGGCATAATTTAGTATTAGAAAGCTTACTCTCTAGGTAGAGATTCTAAAGAATTAGTAAAAAAAAGAGCGTCCTTAAAAGCGTCCTTAATTATTTTATCGTCAACGTCGCGCGTATTAAGTTTCTCAACTAAATAGCTGTTGGACGTATTTAGAGGTATGGAAGAAGGTATTATAGATAGTAGTATGCTAATGGACAGTAGATAAAACAACAATAATAAAGTTTGTGGTGCGATGCTGTGAGGTGGAAGGTGCGGAGGTTAATTAAAGATAAATATCCGCGCTGTAGATTTTATCGAATTAGCTTACTAACAAATAATTACTGTTATGGTGACTTACCTTAGTAAATATTAACTATTTTATATACACTTATTTGTAACGCGCAAATCCTTTATAGTTAAATTACTGCTAATTGAAGTAAGTAGGTACCGTTTAGTTAACTTGCGAAGTAACATTGATATAAAATCACCGCTTAATTGAGGTACTAGAGAAGGGTTATAAGCGGATATTAGGTTCACTTAGTAAGCGGATTTCTTACTTTTAAGGTATATAGATACGTCCTTTTATTTTCTCTTACTGTGAGGGGGATCTAATATTGGCTAAGAGGCTTAAGGTACAGTAGCCTAAGAAGAACGGATAATATCTAGTTAAGAGGATTATAAGACACTTAAACTAAATGGCTAATATAATATAGGTTCTACGGGTTTTAGGAGCTTTGGGTATAAACCTTAGTGTCTTTTTAGATAAGAATTTAATAGACTATTTAAATGCGTATACGGAGATTAACACTTAATACTTAGATATTAATTAGAGCTCTACCTAAGTCTTAGTTAAGTTAACAAACGAGTAGAACGCTAAGGAATATTAAATACTAACCTACTAAAGCTGCGTCATATCCAAAACCGAGGGCGGAGATTAAGCACTAGGCTGCAGGTTCTAAGCTATGCTTAGTTTAGAGAGCGGAGATCAAATATTAGACTGCAAATTCTAAGCCGCACCCAATTTAGAAGGTGGGGATTAAGCATTAGTACGCGAATTCTAAACTGCGCCTAGTTTAAAGGGCGGAGATTAAGTATTAGCCTATAAACCCTAAGCCTTAGAGTTTCCTAGGAGCGGAGATCTAGTATTACAACTTAAATCCTAAGCCTTAGGATTTTCTAGGAGCGGAGATCTAATACTGTGTTACGAATTCTAAATTTCCGGATTTCCTACTACCTAGGAACTGGTGCTACGGTCCAGATTTTAAACTTTAGAATTTTTCATAATTAGAGATCCAGTGCTGTGTTATAAATATTAAACCTTAGGCTTATCTAAAAGTTGAAACTTAGTGTTGCACTATAAGCTCTGATACTTAGACTACCCTAAGGATTCAGATTTAATGCCGCGCTATAAGCTTTAATATCCGGATTACTCTAAGGATTAAGACTTAATGCTTCGCTATAAGCTCTAATATCCAGATTGCTCTAAGGGCTGAGACCTAATACTATACTATAAGCTCTAATATCCGGATTGTTTTAAGGGTTAAGATGCGGAGCTGTTTTATAAGCTATAATACCTAGCCTGCCCTAAAGACTGGTTTCTAATGCTATAGTATAGACTCGGATATCCGGGAGCTATAGGGAGTTAATATCTATTGTTATAGTATAGACCCTAATATCTAAGAGGCTAATACTCAATACCTAATAACTAACGCTGATTATTACCCTAGGGCTGTTAATACCTGGCCTAACTTTGGGATTCTAGATATCCGCCCTATGTTAAAAACTGGACCTAACTATCGCGTTGCTAGAACTAATATCCGTTATAGGGTATTAGTATACTTAGCCTAAAGGTATTCTGCTAGCTGGAGTTTAAGCTAGCCAGCTACACGTTCCTGCTAGATATAGGCTAAAAAGGTAATAGTATCAGTAGCCCTATATACGGATTTTTAGTGGATATCAATTAAGGTAGCTAGGCTACTTATATTTACAGACGTTAAGCTACTAATACTATACGCCTCTCTACTACCCTAGACCGTGGTAATATCCGCTCTACGCTATCTTTTAATTTACTTGCTAACGCTAATAGCTAGCTCTCTACCTAATTTGCCTTTTCTACCTCCGCTTAAATAAAGGCAATAAACTTATCTAGATTATTACCAAGCTAATTACAATTCTAATTAGGTAGGTTTTTCTTAAGCGCCTTATAGCTAGTTATATACCAGGCGCAGCTATAAAGGGCGGCAATTTGCTTATCGGATATAATATAGCTCAAGGTCAGATTCTAAACAGCGTGCTAATATTTCTTCTCCATCTAGTTACAGAACCAGTTTTTTATACTTACAGCAAAGGCCTTTTGGTGCATCTTCCTTAGAATCCCCTCTATATACAACTTGCGGATATCAAACTCTTTAAAAGCCTATAAAGTAGGATTATAGTTAAAGCAATAACCCTGGCCACTAGTGGATAAAGACTGTTCCTTATAGTTCTCCAATATAATCTTTTATAAGCAGCCCTTTTCCTCATTCACAAGAGCATATATACAATGGGAGAGAGCTACTCTTTTCTTAGCTTTAGTCTTTGGGCGCTATACTAGCTTCTTTAGTAGAATATCCATAGGTAGAACTACGGATGTTCCACCTAGGCTAAGCTCTTGCCCTATATTAGATACGGACGGATTAGAATCAGCATCGCTACACACGGACACTCTTAAAGATATATCGCTAGCAAAATCAGCAGCCCTGTCCTCTTATAGCACCTGTCGCTTAATACGATATTCGCGGCTAAGTTAACTTAGCTAAGATTAGAAGGCTCTACCAGTACAATGGCGATTTTTAGCTGGCCTAGCAATATCCTTATATAGACCTTTATACCAATCCTTGATTAGAAATATCGCTATACCTATTTAACCACTACTACAAGCACCATGTCCAAGCCGTTGCCACAACATATTAATGGACTTGTCTTTGTGCATGCAATACTGCGCGATATAGTCAATATTAGGAATATTAGCGCCATAGGCAAGCGCGTTAAAGGAGAGCAGGATGCGGATTTCCAAGTTAGGCTTTCTAAACTCCTTATATAGTCTGTCTTTATCCGCAATAGCTAACAATGCATAATAAAGCTAAACAGCTCTTCTAGCCTGTGCTTTCTAGTACCTGTAATATACTAACCACAAACAAATTAAGTCCCTGTATAGCAATATTAGGTCCTTTAAATTAAGAAAGATAATTGTCTTTAGGATCTAGTGGGGAGTTAGCGTATATTAGATTCTCTGCTCGGCGGATATAGCGGTATATACGCGGTCTATAACAAAGTATAAGCTCTTAAAGGACTTCTTATTTCCTTGCTTAACGTATTCTCTAATAATTAATAGATTTAGCCGGTTAATCAATGTCTATACTATATTAATATTATTTCAAAAGCCCGCCAGCTCTTAAACAATCTTAAATGTTATATTATTAAGCATTGCAGTATAAGTAAACTAAGGCTTCCGCCCTAATAACAACCATACTTTCTATAGCTATGTATACGAATTCCGGAACAAACCCCCCTAATTGGCCACAAGGTGCACCTTATTAATCACTACTAAGCCAACATACGCATAAAAGGTAGGGTTGGTAAGAGTCTTATAGAACCTTTTACCAACTAACAGCTCTAGCGATATTAAAATATAAGTATATACTCCAATGCGGATTTCCTGTAAAAGATATACAGATATTATTTCAGCGTATACGTAAACCGGCCTTATTCCAGGAAGCTCCTCAATCTTTACCTTTTGCTCCACGCTGATTGCATTAAGTGGCAAGATAATAATTACTACTAAGGCCTAAAGAAGATATAGCATTGCTTGCATTATTATACTCTTACTAAATGAGGTTTTTGTAATAAGTATTATATCTTTTTTCTCAAACAGTAGCCACCTAAGGGCTTCAAGCTGCTCCGCACGTCTGCGATATGGATATAAAAAAGCAATAGCCTTATCAACCTTGCTTAGCTGCCGCGCCTTACTCTCTCCGCGAAGCGCAAGAAGCTAATCTTAAAGGTCCCATAGCCATCGCTCCTGGTCCATTCTACAACCCCTCTAAGTCTAATTATCCAACACCTAATGCGGCCGCGGCTATTCTAGCACCTTATTTAACTTCCTCCCTCTCCGCCTAGTGGGTTTTGGTGCCGGTATACGGTAGATTTGCCCGGATATCCGTAACTTAGTGGTTAGCGCGCGATAAGCTTTTAGTAGGTATTATATACTATAACACGGACACCATATATCCGCTAGGCTATAATGGGTTCTTTAAGGTGGTTATTATAGATCTATATGGGTTTTATATATATTAGCTAGCGTTTAATAAAGTTATATATAGTCACAGAATTGCTAATAACGCGTTTTTTTTTTTAACGAAATTAATTATAAGACCTAAAAATACCTAAGTAATAAAAATAATATATTCTAAAAGCCTAGGTTCTGTTATATAATCGATTAACTTTTAGGAATAATATAAAATATTAATATTAAGTTATTCTAATATCCGCAACCTCCGCAACGCGGATATCCGTGGATTTACTAAGAACTGTCGCGGAACACGCTCAGACGTGATACTGGTGGTTTCGCACAAACGTAGTTAGTCAGCTTGCGGACCAATTGAAAATCCGGACCAACAGAATCGCGTCTGAGCTTGCTGAGGTAATATATACACCTACTTTAAGCCAAATTATCTTAACTTCTATAACTCCCTAAGCTATTTCTAATGGCCAGAATTACCAAATCAAACCTGGCGAAGAAGACTACGTTACCCGATTTGCCCGATTCTAATTCGTTGTCTCGTTATCATGCCCGACGCCCCCGAGTCGTAGCAGCCGCACCTCTCCCACGACCACCGCAGCCCACTTCCTACCGCAGCCAGAGTACCCAAACTGACGAGCTAGCTTTAAATAATACTTAAGGACTACTAGTAGGTATATATTTGCCTTATAGAAGGGGGTAAGCTATACGTAGAGCTTTGGTAGAGCTTCGTGCAGAGCCCCGTGCAGAGCTTCGTGCAGAGCTTCGTGCAGAGCTTCGTGCAGAGCTTCGTGCAGAGCCCCGTGCAGAGCTTCGTGCAGAGCTTCGTGCAGAGCTTCGTGCAGAGCTTCGTGCAGAGCCTCGTGCAGAGCCTCGAGCAGAGCTTCGTGCAGAGCCTCGAGCAGAGCTTCGTGCAGAGCTTCGAGCAGAGCTTGGTGCAGAGCCTCAAGCAGAGCTTCGTGCAGAGCCTCGAGCAGAGCTTCGTGCAGAGCCTCGAGCAGAGTGTTACGGCGCTGGCACATTGCCGCAGATTGCCGCAAATTGCCGTCACGTGATGGCAAAGTGCCGTCACGTGACCAGAGAATTGTACATAACTTCAAGCGGTGCTTTCGTTCTTCCCCTTTCCTTTCTCTAGCTTTAGATCCTCGTTTATAGACAATCCAATCGTACAGGCTTGCGCGACCCTCTTGCCGTGCTCGTGCCTCGATTGACTGAGTCGCTAACACAGAGCTTCATGCAGAGCCTTAAGCAGAGCTTTGTGCGGAGCTTCGTGCATAGCCTCGTGCAGAGCCTTGAGCAGAGCTTTGAGCAGAGCTTCTTGTAGAGCCTTGTATAGAGCTTTGTGCAGAGCCTTATATAGAACTTTATATAGAGCTCTATATAAAGCTTTATATAAATATATAGGCGTATAGATATATATTTTTATATTATTAATTAATTATAGAGTTTATAGAAATAATTAATTATAGAGTTTATAGAAATAATTAATTATAGAGTTTATAGAAATAATTAATTATAGAGTTTATAGAAATAATTAATTATAGAGTTTATAGAAATAATTAATTATAGAGTTTATAGAAATA
>Ga0307507_10001754_pt1 | contig 47788 bp, 55 predicted proteins | sample 7_EM_MG_FD_207223 | JGI IMG/M metagenome (GOLD analysis project Ga0307507, IMG submission 207223) | Populus trichocarpa ectomycorrhiza microbial communities from riparian zone in the Pacific Northwest, United States - 7_EM | ecosystem: Host-associated > Plants > Roots > Unclassified | place...
GAGATTTTTGTTCTTCTTCCCATTGGTCAAACGCCTTCTCAATATCTCTAATTTCCTTATTGAGATGTTCCAAGCCTGCTGCATTGGTTTGCAAAAGCTATTTCATACGTGCCCGTTAGCCATCCGTATTATATGGAACGGTTGATGAGAAGACAAACCTTCCCAGCAGTTTGCAGTTGTTTTTCATCCCAAACAATTTCGACCTTGCCAACGGTAGCCTCCATCATGCGCGCCTGCTCACTAACAACCATCATTCTAGCCCAAATCTCATTCACTCTGCCCCTCACTGCTGGATCCCATACGGCCCTTGAAAGGGCTTCTAGACGCTTTTTCAATTGTTCCTCCTCGGGCTGAAGAGCATAACCCCTATTCTTCATGACCTGAACCTTGGCCGCCAGAGATAGAGCCCTCCGAGAAAGAGCAGTATGTCGGCGACGGCAATCCTCAAGTTTGATACTTGTCATCAAATCGTGGCGGCTTTGAAGAGCGGCTAGTTTGTCTTGAATCTCATGAAGGCGATGTCGGAACAGGTTAACTTGTTGCTCTTGAGACTTGACACGATGGTCAAGATCCTTGAAACCTTTGGCAAGGACGGGAACAGATCTACATATATCAGGGTTAGCAAATCCTTCAAGAGCGTAAATAATGGGGATGGAAAACAGAACGCACCCTTTATTGGGTCTCTCGGCCCAGGCCTTCTCCCATTCCGCCAAATCGTCAGCTGGGGGTTTCTGGTACATATTCGCCTTATCTTCCCCAACGTGATTATAGAGATAATATTTGAAGGCATAGTCTGGATGCCCTGTATCCCAAGCGTTTTTTATTCTACCAAGTTTATCGACGATCACATTTGCAGCTACAGTCATACAATTAGTGTTGGGGGCATCCGACGGGCATTGACGCAGTACATACACTGTTGTTGAACTTGCATAGACTGCGACATCATAGGAAACATAGATTGCTGCCCATATCCGCCCATAGCAGAATTCATATAGGATCCTTGCTGCTGTCCTTGATTCGCCGCCGAATTTGCAAATAGTCCACCCTGTTGTTGCTGCTGAGGTTGAGATTGTGGCTGACCGAAAAGGCCGCCGCCCCCGGGTTGCGACTGACCAAATAGCGACCCACCCTGCTGGTTGAACTGTTGTTGGGGCTGTTGAGTTGATTGTCCTCCGAAAAGTCCACCTCCAGTAGGCTGGCTCGATTGACCGCCGCCGAATAGCCCACCTTGTTGCTGCTGGCCGCCAAACATTCCCCCGCCTGTATTCTGTTGCCCGCCGCCGCCAAAGAGACCGCCGCCAGCACTCTGTTGAGTAGACTGACCACCTCCGAACAAACCGCCTCCTTGTTGAGCTGTCGGGGTGCTTTGGCCGAAGGGCCCTGACGGTTTCCCGAAAAGCCCACCTTGCTGCTGCTGCTGCTGCTGCTGCTGGGGTTGCTGATTGCCAAATAAGCCACCGCCTGTGCTCTGCTGCTGCTGAGTAGCACCGCCGAAGAGTCCCCCGCTCTGTTGTGGCTGTTGCGCAGTTGACTGCCCAAAGAGACCACCGCCCTGGGATTGCTGTTGCTGCTGCTGAGGTTGACCAAAATTCGAGCCAAAGAGAGACATGATTGCGATGATTCTTTGTAGCGGAGATTTGTCTGAGGGAAGAAAAGTGGATGGAGGTAAAGGAGTGGAAAGCTAAAAGAGATGGGAGCTGCAAGAGTGTGGGTAGCCACAGGAGCGGAAACGGTTCTTTCGCGAGGGCGACGCGTGGGAAGTAGAGCGCAGCTGGGGTTTGGCGTTTGTGCGTACAGTAGTGGAAGAGGCCTCTTCCCCAAGTCATTTTGCGCGTCAAATTTGCTTACTCATCATAGGCTCTGGCTAACCGAGAGGCCCTGCAGGTCGCTCCCCTCCAAGCGGGAAGAGAGAAAGCCCCGATAATATTCCTGGCAGCTCAGAACAGGTTGAAACTTCGTCCCTTATTCGTCATGTCGACTTCTCCCCGAGAACCACAGTTCGTCTTCCCCGATTTCGACAATTGAGTAAGACTGATGGGGAGGATAGGTTCCATCACGCTGTCTTGATAGATACGACCCCTCTGCCGGATTCCGTTCCCAAGGTCGAGGAAGTAGGCGCAACATCTGCTCCCCTCCTATCGGCGTCCTATTTTATCGGGGCGAGATGCAAGGACTATAACGAAGACTACATGCTTTGCAAGCACGAGGCCAAGGGGAGGGGGCCAGTTGATTGCTTAAGAGAGGGAAGAAAGGTTACCAGATGTGCTTCGTCTGTGTAAGTATCCTTTCTCCTGGTCTGTTCGCATTCCGTTTAATCAATTAGGCGGTATGATGCAGGCTTGAGGATATCAATAAATACTGTCTGAAGGAATTCAGAGCGCATTGGGAATGCCTGGATCAGGCAAACCATAAACTCTTTTCATGCAGGGCAGAAGAGAAGCCATATAACAAGTGTGTCTTTAACAACTTGGTAAGCTTACACTCTACCCCTGTAACATAGAGCGCTAGGATACTAAGCCTTCCCATTATAGAAGCTTGAGAAGGTCATTCCGGATACCCCAAAGGGTGAGGTTCCGGTACATCTCAAGGAGAGCCCGATATGGCGCCAAAAATAAGGTAGCTCTTTGATGTGATAGAGCATGGAAGGCACAGTCATTGTCTCGGAAGTCACATACCACGATCTTTGGCATTTGTTTTTTGTACATGGGCAACAATTCAAAGACATCATAGAATTTCGGATAGCTTCGTTAATCTGTGTTGATACCCTCTAGCTACAACTTAGCATGGTCCCTTCTAAATCGCCTCACGGAGCCTTCTATAAAAGCGATTGAAATGACGGTTCTAGTAGTATGGTTTAGCACAGCTTCCATCAGCCTATCCAATCCTCAAATTACAAAATCTTAATAAGGTTGAGCCATATATAAAGTAAGACATTTTTACGTGTTAGATATTCCGCTTATCCAAAGACGATAGGTTGTGAAAATTGGACCAAAATTTGTGAAAAATGCAGAGTATCCCAAGCTGTTCCTGAGACCTTCAATGCCAGGCCCCGCAGGTGTCAAGCTCGATCATAAACACCATGTAACCTAACTCCCAGGACTGACATCTTGAACCAAGGCACTGCAGAGCGCTCACTTACCGATAACTTACTGGGCAAAATTCAGGCAATTCAAAATGATTTGCCGCAGAGGATTTTATCTCTTCACATTTTCTGTTTACAATTCGTTGAATCACCGCACCCCAAAATGCCCAATTTCAGTGCCCGTAAATCCTACGGTAGATCCACGCAGCTCTTATCGTTTCCCTTGGCGCGGCATCAATTCAAATCAAACGTCGTCAGGGGGTCCTTTTCCAGGGGAAAGCCGGGTAATATCAAATGCCCCAGCCCCGACCCTCCCGACCACGCCACGATTTCACAATCGTGACTGCTTTCCCACACGTGGCGCCGCACTCCGTCCTAACCACTCAAACTACCCAAGTCAACCATCCACTTCAAGGTAGCTATCACGGACTTTCAACTAACGACCCCTAACGAACAGCAAAGAGTACGTGTATCCTAGAAACCCCGTTGAAGTAGCGTGGGCTAACAAATGAAACAGTGCAGATGTGAGTGTTTTATAAAAAGCTGGGTTCGGCTCCACAAGAAATTACGGTAAAACTGACCGCGGGACAAATTGAGCAGCTTCGTCAAGACTTTGACGGGCAAGACCATTACCCTCGAGGTCGAGTCCTCGGATACTATCGACAATGTCAAGACCAAGATCCGTATGTTCCCCGTCACCTAGATGTCCAGCGGAGGAAGGGGGAGACTGAGAATTTGTGTGTGGAAATACAGAGGAGAAGGAGGGAATCCCCCCGGACCAGCAACGTTTGATCTTTGCCGGAAAGCAGCTTGAAGATGGAAGAACCCTTTCGGACTACAACATCCAAAAAGTATGCGTCCGCAACTTTTACTTCTTGCTAGCGGGATAGTTAGCTTATGTGATTTGGGTGTTTTAGGAGTCTACTCTTCACTTGGTCCTTCGTCTCCGTGGTGGTATCATAGAGCCTTCCCTTAAGGCCCTCGCCTCGAAGTACAACTGCGAGAAGATGATTTGCCGCAAGTGCTACGTATCTATCACCAGCGCGACAAAGTGTAACTGATGAACCGGGCTGACTTTTATCAGGCTCGTCTCCCTCCCCGAGCCACCAACTGCCGCAAGAAGAAGTGTGGACACACCAACCAGCTTCGCCCTAAGAAGAAGCTCAAATAAGCTACTCCCCCCCCGAATTAAAAATGCGGTGTTTGTCTTTTTCTTTTCTGGGTTCCGGAGGCTATGTTTCAGTTTTCCTTTTGCCTCTATATAAATGATGACCGCGGCAGGGTCTGGGGATGTTATGGAGCCCGCGCAACTGGTTTAGCTTTTTTTTTCTTTGGTCCGGGCCTGTAGACTAGGAGGGAAGTGAATTCATAAGCCGCTAGTGTTCTCTTTTTCTTTCTTTCTTTCTTTCTTTCCGCACAGACGGTGTCCGAGTGATGATCCGAGACCACGACCAAAACCTACTTCGGGCTCGTGACACGACAATACGGTAATATTATGGTACATTAAACATCAAAACCTAAACGCCAAAGGGTCCATGGATGAAACTCTATCGTGACAATATTCTAATCATAATGGCCATTCATATGGCTTTGCACCATGTACCGACCTCGCGCACCCATAACACATGCTATCCCCTTCCTTTCTTTCCCCATTCCCATTCCTATTCCCATTCACCTCCTCGCTAGAGCTCTCCCCAAGCTTCGTCTCGGCATCAAGCACCAACTCCCCACCACCACCATCTCTAGGGAGCCCGCAAATCTTACACCTGTGAATCCTAACCACACCCCCCTCGGTGACCAACTTCCCCGCCGTCCGCACAACATTCGCAACAATGGACGGGTACTGCTTCTCAATCCCCTCAAAATACTGGGTCATGAGCTCATCGATCGTAATCCCCTTCCCAACAGCAGCATACTTCCTCTTCCCCTCACCCTCTTCCGCCACTCCAAAGCACAACGGACGTAGCGGAGTGGGCACATCCAGCGACACGTAGATCGCCAATTCCTTCTTTAGCAAATCCCTAAGAGGGTACAAGAACTTGACACCATAGGGGGAATCGCCGTCGGACGTTTGCCAGGGGATGGAGAACCCTCGCCCCTTAGCAGTCTCAGCAAGCGTCTTTTCCGCAAGACGGGTGGTGGTATCGCCCCAGAGGACTGCTTCGCAAGCATGCTTCCGTGCGAGTCCAGTGATAAGTCTTGTCCTAAGTATTTGGAGAACATCCATGCGGGAAGTGGGCGTTGGTAATGCGCCCAATAATCCTTTCAATTTCTCCTTCCAATCCCCTCCCCCTCCTCCTCCTCCTCCTCCTCCTCCTCCTCCTCCAGAACCCCCTGCGTCTATTTCGAAAGCCTTCACTGCACTGGAGAACTCGTATATTCCTTCCAGTTTTACGACCAGGTACTCCCCCAGGCCCGGAAACCGCTCCTGTACTGCCCGCATACTCTCCTCCCCCGGTGGGACGGTCAGGTCTATGGCGCTCTCGTCAACGTGTACGACCACGAGTACGAACCCAGTGCGTGTTGTGCGTGCGAGCTGGTTTTGGAGTTGTGAGTTGAGGAGGTGCAGGAGGGTTATTGAGGATATCCCGAATGAGAGAGGGAGCAAGAGACGTCGCGGGGAGATGTCGGTGTCTGGAGGGTTGTAGCGAACGCGGTAGGCTTCCATGCGTTTTATGCATTTTGAGCGGGTGTATTTGTCAAAGCAGTCGCTGGGTTACTGGTTAGTTTGAAAGGGAGGGGGAGGGTAGTGGGGGAGGGGCGGTACATGCAGAGGTGCTCTGTTCGGAGGTTTATTACGGAGGGACTTGTGCTGCAGCGTTTACAGAGGGTAGGCACGGTGTTCCTATTTGAGATTATATTTTGTTCGGTCATGGTGGAGGTAGAGGTGGTCCCGAACGAGTGGTTGAATTCAGTTGCTAGCTATACTGGGAAAAAAGAAACGTTTCAAGAACTAAAAATCTCTGGTGGAGCCCCACACTAATCGAGTCAAGCCCCAACCGAAGCTTTTTCCAAGAGCCTCCATCACCCCTGCTTCATTCATTCATCCATCCATCAACCACCGCCATCTCACACCATTGATCGCTACCGTACCCACCAAACCCAGCTACAGGCAACAAATTCCCACCAGCGCTACCACTACCACCTCCATTTACCACCTTCACCTCCCATCACTGAATAAAACCAGCATAAACAATGGGCAGTATTGGAATCCCAATCAAGCTCCTCAACGAGGCCCAGGTACCCCCCCTCCTTCCTTCTCATCCACCCCCGATCTACTAAACATCAACTAACCAAACCCAATCCAGGGCCACGTTTGCACTCTAGAACTAACCTCCGGCCAAATATTCCGCGGCAGACTTTTCGAAGGTACTTCCCCCCCCTCTTTTCCCACCCCCAATCCTCCCGACTAACCTATGAAATAAACACAGCCGAGGACAACATGAATGTCCAACTCCGCGATATTACTGTTACAGCCCGTGACGGGCGCGTATCCCATCTCGACCAGGTGTACATTCGTGGCTCACACGTTAGGTTTTTTATCGTGCCGGATATGTTGAGGTATGTTATTTGTTTTTGCCTAATTGGGGGGGGCTAATGGGGGTGTGATAGGAATGCTCCGATGTTTAGGTCTAGAGCTGTACGCGGTAGAGGTGTTGGGTTAGCGAGGGGAAGGGCTACGGTTAACCGTGCGAGGGGTCAGCAGAGCCGTGGGGGGAGAGGAGCCTGAAATTTCGATAGGGTGGGAAGTTGTGGCGGAGGAGTAGAAGCAGTGAGGCAGTGGTAGTAGTGGAAAACGACGGTGGTTTTCCAATTCTTAGTGGGGTGTATAATATCAGTGATTGATTGATTGATGGTTTACTATAACCTGGAGTTCGTCTAAATGCTTAATCCAAGTATCTGGTATCATCGTATCCAATGCAATGACTTATGGTGACACCACTTATATAATATTTGTACGCTACCGAGTGCTATTTCAGTAAGGAACGAGAACAAAGTGCAGCAACGGCATGATATATGTACAACACAAAACGACAGAACTACAACTAGTAGCTTTTCTATAAAACCCGCCCTAGATGCTCGCTCATTCACTGTAAAAGAGGGAGTGATGGAGAAAGGATACCATAGCACCAAAAGAAAAAACACCAATCTACCGCACAAAAGAAAGGAAGAATCCATTGGAGAGAACAATTAGAGGGAAAGAAACAGCCACCCAAGAAAAGGCAGAAGAGGAAGTGCCCGCTTCTACCAAACAAAGCCAGTGAATTAAGAATGTAAAGAATGAAGAAAAAAATGAAGTAAGGAAATCTAACCAGAAGCCCACTTCTAGCTGCAATCCATCCATCCATCCAGACCGGAAACCCAATCCCCAATACCGTAAACTCTCAGATGTAACGAACTCGCCTGGACTGGCCGTGCAGCGCAGCGAAATCAGACTTTCTGATTGACAGAGCTTGCGAACGGGGCCAGATAACTAAGTAAGCGTCTTTGGACCCCCTCTTGGACTATTCAAAGCACTGAAAACTACTGCGCGACCAGTCCAGGCAGGTTCGTTATTCCTGGGATTTTACGGTACCGGTATGCTTGCTTATCAAGCTTAACCAACCGAAAAGCTCTCCCCGCAACCACATTGTTCCTCTAGAATAGCCCATTAGCCCACCCCACCCTACTCCAGAGGCGAGGGGAAAGAACAAATACTCACTAATATTCGGATTCCGAAACACAAACCTCGCGCTAATTTTATCCTCAACCCAATCCATTTCGCTGCCGATGATGCTAAAGAGTGCCTTTGAATCGATGAGCACTTTAACCCCGTCCTGCATGACCTCCTCGTCAAACTTGCCGGGCCGGTCAACGTACTCGAGGTGGTACGCAAGGCCCGAGCAGCCGCGGTTCTTTACGCCGATACGGATTAACTGGGGTGTTGGTTGTGCGAGGAGAGCACGGAGGTGCTGAGTGGCTGAAGGGGTGAGGGTTATGGCGGATTTACGGGGGCGGAGGGGTTTTTTAGCTGGTACAGCTGCAGGGGCGAAGGTGGTGGTGGTGGGGGTAGTTGACAGGCCGGGCAGGAAGGGAGCGCTAGTGTTGGGGGAGGTGGCGGTTTGGAGGAGCCGCTTGGCTGGAGGGAGGGTGTTTTTGGAGGAGGAGGAGTACGGACGGGAGAGAGGGATCAGTAGACGGCGGTATGTCAGCGCTCGGACTGACATTTTAGCTTTTGGTTTATTGGTTGGTCGATGGACGGAGTAATGGTGCTATGGGGATGAGGGAGGGAAGGAGGGAAGGGAAGAAAAGAGGAAAGGAAAGGAAGACGAAGGAGGCCTTAAGAAATGTTTATTGAGGGGTCTGGACGGATATAGGGCTAATGTTTTGTATTCACAATAATGCGAAGGTAAATATGGTCAGAGAGATTGGGTTGTGGTTAAGGTGGTGTGAGTTCGTAGGGGTGAGACGCTGTAGTCCCAGTAAATTTGTTACACAGTGTCGCATTACGAACCTGTCAGCGGCGAGCCAATCAGGGTAGAGATGAAATCAGCAAAGAAACCAACTCGTTATTTGGCTCAGCCGGCGGCGGTTCAAATAGGTTTGCGGCGGTGCTTGTAACAATAACAAAAAAATAATAATACTAGCATGATATCCCGAAGCTCAAGAGTTTTTCCCAGTACAGTGTACGAGTACAAGTAGCACCCTAGGAAAGAAAAAAATTGGTAATGTGTGGATTTATTGCTGTGGTGATGGTGGTGGTGGTTGTGATGGCGGCAACATGATTGGAAGAAAATGTTTTCGGCTTGCAGCTGCTGCCAGGAACGTTTGGGCGAGGTTCAGTTACTCGAGTAGAGTGCCGCGCTCTGCAGTTGTTTAAGGAACCAGTGTCAAGTTGTGCGCTTGTGCGTGAGCATTCTTGGTCCCGGAGCCTGCCTGTGGATTGAGAGTCTTTACGATTTCAATCCTCACACATAAAAGATCTTCGATTGTCTCATTGCATCAGGATCTCCCAATCACCTGATCCCAACTCGCAATCAAAGACCGGGACCGGAACCTTCCTTTTCCCTTCTCCCTCTTCCTTGCCAGGGAATCGCCGGAAAATAATCATGACCCGAGCGCACGGTTCATTTTTGATCCGCCGGCCCTAGCTAATCCATGCGATAATCGCTTTTATTAAGAAGAGCGAGGGTACGGTAGTCTAGTCATATAATACCTGTGTTGTGGCTTAAGTTACGAGGGGGGGGGTGGTGGCTCAACCTGATTACGCGTCGACTTTTGGAAGCTTCACCTTTTCCTCCCGCTCTCTACTTCTTCTACATAATCCACTGGAACTAAGAGAAGAGAGCGCGATATGATTTCTCTTGCGATTGTCTCCTTGTTCGTGTCTGCCGGTGTGGGAGTTGCTACACCGGCAGGACGTCCGCTGCCTTTGGTCATTTGGCATGGACTTGGTGGGTTTTCCCTGTCGTTCCCTGCGTAAGGTATAGGTGATTGACGATGATACTGGGTTTTCTCCTGCTGCCTCGAATACAGGCGATAAATACGACTCAGCGGGAATTAAAAGTGTTGGAAACCTAGCACAAGAGGTAACACCCCCTCCCTTCCCTCTGCATTGCAACACTAACAACCCCCCACAGGTCCACCCAGGCACCTTTGTCCACTCAATCTACCTAGACCAGGATTCAGACGCGGACCGCTCAGCAACCTTCTTTGGCCAAGTCGATGAGCAAATCGCCACCGTCTGCTCACAGCTCTCCACAATCCCAGAACTCTCATCAGGCTTCAACGCCATTGGCTTCTCCCAAGGCGGCCAGTTCCTCCGGGGCTACGTCCAACGCTGCAACAGCCCGCCCGTGAAAACCCTTATAACCTTCGGCAGCCAGCACAACGGCATTGCAGACTTCCTGGCGGAGTGCAAGCCAACCGACTTCATCTGCCGAACCGCGTCATCCGCCCTCCTCTCCAGCAAGTGGACTCCCTGGGTGCAGAACCGTGTGGTCCCTGCACAGTACTTTCGGGACCCGGAGGATCTCGATACCTACCTTGAGCATTCTGCCTTCCTCGCGGACATTAACAACGAACGCCCCGGTAAGCGCAACAAGACTTATGCGGATAATCTGGCAAGCCTGGAGAGGTTCGTCATGCTCATGTTCGAGGACGATACTACTGTTGTTCCCAAGGAGAGTGCCTGGTTCGCCGAGCTCAATAGGACCACCGGGGAAAGGACGCTTGTGGAGGATAGGGAGTTGTATAAGCAGGATTGGATTGGCTTGAAGGAGTTGGGGGATCGGAAGCGGTTGGAGTTCTTGACCACTCCTGGGAGGCACATGGAGTTGAGCGATGAGTTGTTGACGGATCTGTTCAAGAAGTATCTTGGTGGGAAGGTCAGTGGGGAGAAGGTGGAGTTGTGGGTACAGGGTGTGGAACTTTGAGTTTCTGGGGGGAATATTTCGGCTCTCTTGTTTGTTTATTTTTTGCTTGTGTATTTGGAGTGACAAATGTCAAATCATAGCTGGGTTTTGGATTTACGGTTTTCCCACTCACTCCCTAATTTGCCGCTATGCTTTGGCTTGGTTTGGTTTAGTTGGTTGATGTTTCAAAGAAATGAATGATATTGAACCCTACTCATCTTTTACTTGAGCAAGCATTTGAGCACTGGTAGAGCACCTAGCGCTTTCACTGTACCCTACAATCTCCGCGAGAAAACCAATCCGACGGGTGAAAGCTGCAATACCCGAAAGCTCTGGATATATAATCATGAAATATCACTCGCTGAAAAGGAACTTGTAATTTTTTTTAGTGGTGTCTTGAATAGAGGGAAGTGAAGGGAGGGATATTATATCGTAGATTTCGGGTGGGTTAAAGAGTACCAGTGTTAGAGAGTGTGCGATAGCGGTGTGTATGAAACTTGGATGTTAGTACGATAGTGGGTGCTAGGAGTGGGCGTTGTATCGGAAGGATGCGTGGATGGGTGGATGGATGGCTCTTTGGTTCGAACCCAAGAGTTTGGTTGGTTCTTGGGCGCCGTGTGGATGTGCGAGTCATTATTCGTTGTGGCAGCGGATTTTTTGTTCTTGCTTCTATGGCTTGAATTGAATTATGGTAACATGCGGATGGATGATAGACACAAAAATGGGCATTACCTTTTTTTCCTTTTTGTTTTAATTTACATCGTTTGACATCCTCATCCCTAGTTACTGCTCTTGTTTCTTAGAAACTATAGCCTGCCTCTTCTTCATCTTCCTCTTTTTCCTCTTCTCCTTGACTTCCACCTTCTTAACCGCCTCCTTAGCGGTTAACTCTTCCCTCTCTCCATCCCTCAACACATCACTGCCCTCACACAATTGCTCCGCCAGCCACAGCGGTAAAGCCGCACTATCAGGACTCTTCAAATGCAGACCCCTCAGACCCTTCCATCCCCCAGGCACGCCCACCTTCCCAACCCCCTTCCCGCCCTCAACAACCCTCTCCACAACAGCGCTAATATTCTCCCTCACCATCTCAGGCGTAAAAGTGCTCAACCCCACTCTAAGACTCGAGCTCGCCGCCGCGTTTAAACGAAAGTAGGTGGCCTTCAGGCAATTATCCACTTCGCTCTGCAAGCGCTCTTCTGGCGAGACGGATAGAGGGATTGGCACTTTCGTGCTGCGGCTATAGAAGGTCTTTCCGAGGGTGGCCGGGAGCATGCAGATTACTCGATCGTCTGCCAGGAATAGGTCGTATGAGTCTGCTAGTAGACGGCGGGACTCGAAGGATTTGAATTTCGCGCGGAGCTTGGAGACGCCAATTACTCTTTTTATGACAGCGGAGAGGGAGGGGGTGGCGGCGATTAGATCTTTGTAGGTGCGCTGGGGGTCTTTGACTATTAGGCAGATGGTGGTTGCTTGCGGGTTGCGGAGGGGGTGCGGGAGGATGCTGATCACCCGTTTAATATGGATATGTAGAGATGAGGGGAAAGGAGGAGGGGAGGTTACATTCGTGTGGGCTTGAGCCGTTTAGTATCTGTTACCAACTTCTTCATTGTTAAATTCAACCATATTGTCTCCGGTGTGGGATTTTCTGGGTCCTCGAGGAGGTTGGGTTTCTTGGATTTTGTGGATTCGATCTTCTTCTCGTTGACGTATTTTAGGAGGGCTTTGCAAGCTTTTAAGACCTGTCGTTATTGTTATTATTATTTCGTTAACCTTTTTTTTCAATTGCTGCTTCCACTAAGATAGATAGGTAGACAGAGGACAGACCTGTGCATTGTCCAACTGATATGGTGAATTCGAAGCCGGCGCAACAGGTTTCTCCTCAGCGGACGATTTGGGAACGGCCTTTTTATCCGTCATTGTTGTGAGCTTTTGTGTTGGGGGGAGGCTTGATATGTAGTAGATGTGAAGAGAGAAGGAAAAAAAAAGTTACGGTGGTTTATCTGGAAGGGAAAGAAGAAACAAAGTCTTGGCGGATATGGGGCCCGTGCTTAGGTCATTGTGCCTACAATACTACGGTAGGAAGGTTGTCTCCCCCGCCATAGCTTAATAAGTTAGCTTAACCTCAGAGGACCACCCCCACCCTATTTCTCTTATCTTCTCGCTCCGCAATTTAGTACACTGCCTCATAACGACATAACAAGTGCCAATCGGCGACAAAAGCAAAGTAACGAAACAAACAATGTCAGCTTTAGAAATCACCAACTCCCGCCGAATCCTCCTCGTCGGACAGCACTCTTCTGGAAAACTGGCCTTTTTAAAAGGTTATCTCCTCCCCACCGGTCAATCCCCCTCCTTCGCACCCTAGACACTAACATAAAAAAACCAGCTCTAACCGGCTCACTCCCGCCCACAATCACAAACTCCACCTCACCAGCAGGCCTGAGCCACGCCCTCCCCCTCATAACATCATACTATAAGACCACTGTGCCAATCTGGATCGACGAGATCCCGAGTACCTCCCCAAGCACTTGGTCGAGCACTTACCTCTCCGCAGAGGCACGCGAGGTGTTGCACGCCCTCGGTGCATTCATACTAACCTTCCGCAAGCCTTCGTCGGAAGCGGACCTCGCACGCATCCGCGATGTCCTGCGCGCCGTACAGGGGATCGTGAAGGCATGTGGGTACGCTTGGGATGGCGTGTGTCTTGCAGTTGGCATGCCGCAGAGTCTGCAGCCGAGGTTGGAGCTGGAGGTGGAGGTTTGGGAGGAGATGTGCAGGGAGCGCGGGTTCGAATTTGTGGATTTTGAGGTTAAAACGAGGAATGAGTTTGGGGAGAGCGCTGGTATGGAGAGGGTTAGGGAGGCATTGGAGGCTAATGATTGGGCTGCGGATGATGAGATTGGGGACGGGGATGGGGAGGATGGTGATGATGATGCTGGGTCGTTTGGATCGTTTGCGGGTGGGGGTGACGATGGAGAGGGGATGGACCCACTCAAGTTTATTGGGGACGAGATGGAGAGGGAGATGTTCGGGCTGCATAGGGCCATATTTGGGGATGAGGAGAGTACAGGGGAGAGTAGCGTTCATGGGATCACGGATGATGAGGACGAAGAGGCGCAGGTGGAGAAGCTGGAGACTATGATGATGAGGATGAGTGCTCTCAAAGGTATGTCTGTTTTTTTTTCCTACTGGGATATCCCCAGCCAATTCTGAATGACCCCACCGGATCGTCACTGCTGGACTTATAGAATACTGACAGCACGCGAACTAGACATGCGCGAAGACGTCCCCAAAAAAGAACGCCGCAGAGTAGCCGCAAAAGCTCTATCAGATATCATGAAATCCTCATAACTAGCCCCAACAACAACCCCTTCACACACCCTCTAAAAGTTACTCGCCACGCAATATTAAAAAAACTACTTACTCCTCAACCTCCATCCGATCCCTCAACTCCCCAATCTTCTCCGCCAAAACCCCCTGATTAAACCTGACAGCAACCTTAATAGCAAGCTCCAGCGTCCTCCTCTGCCTAAACAGCCCACAAATCTCCAGCGCCTTGGGCCCGTAATCCTCACTCTGACACTCCAGTCCCAAGAGCTGCAGCAGCGTCTTGTCGATCGCGTTCACACACTTCGACATCTCCATCCTGTCCTGCGCACCCGTGGTTGTGTGCGCCGCAAAGTCCTCTTGCAGCGCCAGTAGGGTGGATTCGCGGACGTAGGTTTCTTCTAGGGTGTCTGTTTTTGAGGTGGGGGTGGTAGAGTCGGTGGAGTTTGTAGAGAGGGGGACTTTGAAGTCGAATTCGCTGAGCAGGGGGCGTGGGAAGTAGGGATATTTTTCGCCGCCCTGGGTGGGGAGGTAGATAGTTTTGATGTTAATATATTTTCCCTGTGTTATGTATGATGGATTGTATTCTTACCTTGAGGATGATGCAATGGAATTTGTTCTGTGCGACGGCGACAGGCCAGTAGGTTTCCTCTTTTCTACCGCCTGCTAAACGGTCTAGTGTCTTTGTATCCAGTAACGGTACCCATTTAGCTTGCCCCGGCTGCCGCCAGTGAACCAACACCAGTAACACACCCTCAGAATCATATATCACCGGATCCTGTTCGCATCACAGTCAGTCACTCGTAATCCATAATCCCCAATAGCGGGAAGACTGCATACCCCGTTGCTAGAGAAGAATACACTCTTTGCCTCTCCGTCCGGCGGCAAGGCCACAACATCCGAGCACTGCAACGTCTCATCCCTCTTGACATTCTCGATCGAGTACGTCAACTGCGTCTTCCCATCCGCCCCGACGGCCCCATTCCCCATGACAAAGATGTAATCCCTCCAACTAGCGCATGCAACAAACGGCGTGTGCTTTTGCCTATAAACCCTAAACGGCACGCCAAAGAGTGTGAAGACCCTAACGTATCCCCTAGAAGTGCACACGACGATATACGACTCACTCAGCGCGATAGACACGATCTCCTCGCCCTTGGGTAGGGATGTGCGCCAGTCAACGCGGGTAGCCCATGTCTCGTGTGGGCGGTAGAAGATCATGGCGGGATTCTCGTCCTTGGGTTGGCAGGAGAAGAGTGTGCCGCTCTCGTTTAGACAGGCCTTGTCATACAGGTATGGATCCGGGAGATGAAAGTCGCGGTAGGAGTCCCGATCATAGAACTCGACAGTGACGGTGTGGTGCGTATCTTGGTCCACGGTCCAGACGAAGCCGATAAGGTTTAGACATAGGTATCTGCGTTTTCCCTTCCAGGGTGTGCTCCCCGGTTGGAAGGGTTCGTGGATCTCCGGGGACCACATTGTCATGCCGTATGCCGGCCGTTTGGGGCCGTGCACGATTGGATCTAGGTGCTCGCTGCCGCGTTTCCCGTTCTTGTTGGGCTCTAGATAGCCGGCTCCATCGTCGTCGATTATGAAGTCGTCGAGGCCGTCGTCTATTCCACCCCCGAGTATATCGTCCAAAGAGTTCACTGAGCCGGCCCGCTGGCGAGGCGGCGGCGGCTTGCTTCTGTTCTCTAAAACCGTTGATGGGCCACTATCATTTAGCAGTGGCGCCGCGCGGGTGGTGAGCTTCAGCCGGAAGGCGCGATCATCTGGAACGGCGTTAGGCAGTGTATATAGCTCCCCTCTGCTGGTTGTGAAGGAGATTGCGTTATGCTTTGGGTGCCAGGCAAGCGAGACAATATGTCGGTAATCGTACTTTACGATTATAGTTTGTTCTTCCGTTTCCCAGATAACAAGCTTCCCATCTGTCCCGGCACTCGCGAGGAATGCACCGTTGGGAGACCAGGCAAAGTCCGTTATATCACCGGCATGACCACTGGCAAAAGCTTTGTGAGTTTCCCATTTTGTTCGGTCGACAACGATGATATCTATTCCGTATTAGCCTACACGATCCAGCTTTAATCCTAAGCTCTCAATTGACTACCAACCTCTTGTAGGAGTCTGAGCCGCGAAAGCTCTCCCATCTGGATGCCACGCAACCCTCGAGCAGACCTCTGACTCTGCATCCACAGCCTTGATAATTCCATCCACTTTCTTCACCAGCTCCGGTTCCTCGGTGCTCAGTGAGTAGATATATATCACCCCGTCAACACACGAAACCGCCAGATAATTTCCGGTCGGGTGGAACGCTACATGCTTGACAGACTGTGATTGAGACCGCAGGTTTAGAATCTTATGATTATCCTCAACGTTGACCACCTTAACAATCGTCTCATCACTCGCGACGGCAACCCAGTCACCATCTGGACTAAGCGCAATATCTCTCGACGAGAGCGTGCATCGCACGAGGAGCCGTTCGAGAGTATCGGTAGCCATAGAGAAGAGGGAGATAGTCCCGCTCTCTGAACAGGTAATAAAGTTTTCATTCTACCAATTGACCAATCGCTATGTTAACTATGGAACAAGAGGGGGAAGTTAATGGTGATTGTGTGTATCATACTGAAGCCGCAACAGCCACGTTCCTCCCTAGTGCATCGTCGATAGTGACAGGTTCGTCCTCCGACGCTACGGTGAACTTCCGGATGACTTCATTGGGCCCGACGGTGATTAGGTATTTACCGTCCCAGGAGTATGCGAGTGACGTTCGTCCAGCGGTGTCTGTGGAAGCATGTTAGTATGGGGGTAACCGGTCCCATAGAGCGTGGGAAAGGGTTGTATGATGCGTACGAGCGTAACGAGGGACTATCCGTTGCTGTGTCGTTGTCATATTAATTAGGGTGGAAGGTATTAGGAAATAAGACACTCGTGAGTCGTAAATTTATGAATGGATGCTCTATTAGAGGGGGTTTTTCATGGTCTCGTGGTAGCGCAGGTAGCGCGTTTTGGCACGCGTAAATTGATATCGCCAAACTTTGATGACTAAGGGGGCAGCGAGTGATTACGGGTGTGTGAGAGGAAATGATATTGTCATAGCATAGCATGGTGTAGACTACCGGAGCTTCACAGGAAACTCATGCGAGTATGCAAAGCAAGCCCCTTTCCTGGCGAATGGACCTTAAGGTTTAAGGGATGATACTCAATCAGCAACGTCTTTGCATTCCCTCAATCCACCCAGACTTTCCCAGTCGTATGCCAGCAGTCATAACATCCAAAGGCCAGCTAGCTCCCCTTACACGCCAAGCACTGCGGCTCTGTTGCCACCACGCCAAGACCTACACAACTTAAACACTAACGTCGTAATTCGTCCATCGAAAACCTCCCCGTTCAACACACACCCCCGTCACCTCCGAAACTTCAGCAAACATGGTAATAACTCTCCTCTACCATTCTCTCCCCGTCCCAATGCTGCAATAGACTAACCAGTGCATCCCAGGCTCGAAACAGCGAAAAAGCCCAATCAATGCTGTTTCGCTTTCGCGAGCAGCAGGCGGCAGATCTAGGAATTATCGATGCCGGGCGAACACGGTGAGCCAACCTCCTCCCCGCACCGTCCGACTATAACAACATTATGCTAATTGAAGGGATAAACCAGCCGCCCAAAAGTAATAACAGAAGTAACGGCGATCCCAGCATGTGAGAAATGGCGCGGCCAAGTAGTAAAAGACATTTCCCGCAAAGTCACGAAAATCCAAGACCGTACCTTCCATCCCCCCCCCCTCCTCCTCTGCTCCATTCGTTCTAACACACCCAAAGCCAGCCTCTCAGACTACCAAATCCGCGACCTAAATGACGAAATCAATAAGCTAATGCGAGAGAAGCACATGTGGGAGGTGCAACTCCGCAACCTCGGGGGGCCAAACTACATGCGCTTCGGCCCGAAAACCTACGACGAGGACGGCCGCGAGGTGCCCGGTTCCCGCGGTTACAAATATTTCGGTCGCGCGCGGGAACTGCCGGGGGTTAAAGAGCTCTTCGACGAACTCAAGCCTTCCAAGAAGGCTGCCGAGGGGAAGGACGAGGAACGTAGGCTGAGGGCGGAGATGAGGAGGAATGTGGACGCGGATTATTACGGCTTCAATAGGGATGAGGATGATGGAGTCTTACTGGCGTACGAGAGGGCGAAGGAGGCGGAGAGTTTTAGGAATGTGGAAAGAGCAGGGGAGGAGGGGGCACCTGAGGGTTGGACACCGATTCCCGATGGGTGGGTGGTGCCCGGATTGGATGAGGTTACGGAGTTTTTGGTAGAGAGGAGAAAGAGTCGGCTGCTGCAGAGGCTTGGGTAGGGGACGTGGAACTTCTTCAGGGGAAGGGGTAGGAGGGTGTCTTCTTTTTTTTGGGGGGAAGGAGAGAGGGAAATTACTTGTGGCTCTTTTCTTTCTTCTATATGATTAGGATTGTGGTAATATTATGGGGTGAAACCGGGGTTGATGTTTTTTTTTCTTTCTCTATTTTCTTTTGTTTCGCAACGATATGCGGGTATGCCGATGATCAATTTTTCATGACTTGTCAAAAGAAAAAAACTCGTGGTGGCAGTGGAGGGTCGTGGCGCACTGGTTCAAATTTGATGCTACAGATCGCCGCACGCATTGGAAATTCTGCCCTATATATCATACAACAAAGGCCGTGGCACGAGCGGTTTTGCACTCGAGTGATCGAGAGTGATTCTCGGGCGTTTGGGGGGAGTGGCAGAGATGAACAATGGAAAGGGGGAAGAAAGGTTTATGCGGGCTTGCTTGAAGGAAATGTGTGGTTTAAGAGCGGGGATATAAGCTACTAATAATTAGGATTCGCTTTGAGACCGAGATTACAAATTCGCTAGCCGATAGGCGAGTGATATCCGGGACGTTCGAGTTATTCTGAAGCAGCCTATCGCGGAACTACCTAGGTTGCGCCTGTAGGATTAAAGATATTTTCCACTACCAAACACGAATCAAATCTCTCACTCCGCCTACCGCTTTCCGACAACCATCCCCCTAGCTCTCCTTCTCTCCTCAACCTCCAACACCCACTCGACTCCATCCCCATCCTCTCCACCACCACCCGCCTCTGTGAGCAGATCCCCAACCTCATCCTCCTCCATATTGACCACCAGACAAATCTGCGAACACCTGGCAAACGCATCCCGAACTCCATACAATCCGCCCCTAACTACGACACCCACGACACCCGCAACGTCCCTCTCCAATCTAATAGCCCCCAATTCATTGACCCTCCCAGCATATCCCCAAATCCGCTTCTCTAGGAGCTTGGAAAAGTAGCTGGCCGTAGTATTAAGCAACTTGTTGAAAACTTTCCCTGTAAGGATTCGTTTGTATGGTGTCATGAGCGCGTCCCAACCTGCCTGAAAGCGTAGTTTTACGAGCTCGTCTCTTGATTCGGGGCTTATCCCCTCTTGCTCGTCCTCGTCGTCCGGGTCCGAGTGGGAGTATGCGTTTTCATCGCCTTCTAGTGAGACGAGGTACTCCACGTCGCGGAACGCCTCTGCTAGGAGTGGCCGGAGTTTCGGTTTGACAACTTGGTTGAAGAAGACCATTATCCCGTCATTGGTTAGTTCTCCGGCTTTTCCTTCGAAAGCGGTTTCCATCCCTTTCAGGGCGTCACGGACAATTGCGGCGTCGGTTTGGAAGGGGAAGAGTTCTTCTAATGGTACTGCGCTGTCGTTGCTAGCGTCCATTCCTGGATTGCTGTCTGCCCCGGGGATATCTGATGAGGCGTTGACAAAAGTGCTGATTAGGCGGTGGGTGTAGTCTGATGCTACGTCTAAGTTGTTGAGGAGGACTAGGAAGCTGATGATTTTGTCGTCTGGAACTGGAGCCCCCGGAATGCCGGAGGAGGATTTAGGATAGCTCTCCACTTGCATTTTGCGCTGGATCATGCCGACGAAGTCCGAGCCCAGGACTCGGCCAACGGTGGAAATTGCGTTGCTGACGAGGGCTCGTTGGGAGGTATGCAGAGCACGTCGAAGGAGGTTGTTGACAATGTACATCACGTCGTCGACGGCGGAGGTGATGTATGGTGGATTGGAGGAGGATGCATGGGAGGTGAGTAACAACGAGAGGTCGGAGGGGGATTCGTCGAGTTGGAAGGCTTTTTCGACGGAGCGGCGGCAGAAGAAGGTTGTCATGGCGTTGAAGGGAACTATTAGTCGGTCTTGAACCTTCCGGTATAATGCGGAGTTTGCTATTACGGGGGGAACTGTGATGGGTGGGAGGGTATCGGTCTCTGCAAGGCCTTGAGGCTTAGGGGGCTATATCTAGTTAGAAATTTTAGATCCAAAAGAAAGGATTAGCTCCTACCAAATATTTCCGTGCGAGAAAACGACAATATAATGACCACCGGCCAAGCATCACCCCAATCTCACTAAGTAGCATATCTACCTCCCTAACATCAACACCTTCATCTTCACTATTTCTATGTGCCGCACCGCCGAGAGCTGGTGAGCCGGAACGAGGAGGACCACCCATAGGTCCTCTGGTCGACGGCATGTAGGACTGAACCAGAAATGAGAACGCATATGATTTGATATCCGTGAGCTATACTTGTTAGCGTCCGCCTCACAGGTAACCTGATCTCACCACTACAAGAGGTACCATACCTTCCGATCAATACTCCTTTCATCTGTAAACGTATCAATAATAATTCCCCCCTGGGTGTCCGCCTCAACCTGCAGCCTTTCAATGACCTTCCCCATCCTACCCTCACCGTAATGCCTCTCAACCAACTTCCCATGCTGCTCAACTATATTTGCAATATGCTCAAACAGCCTCGTAACCGCATTCGCATAGAAAAAGTCACCCAACCCACCAGCCCCATCCGCTGCAGCCTGTTTCTTCGCCGCAAGCGCATCCCTAGCTCTTGCTGCAACACCCTGACACACATAACGTCCGTATACTTCAAGTCCAACATCTGTCCTACCAATTAAGGGAAACAGCTTGAAGAACCTAGTGACCTTTTCCCCGTCCGCAGCTTCGGCCGCATGCTCAAACTCCCGGAGAAATAGCCCACATAACGACTCCGCCGCGTTCTCTAATGTGACGGAAGGAAGATCCGGAACTTCAGCACTGGGTACTATTTCCTCTGCGAACTCTCCATGGATGATCTCCTGCGGGATCTTCCTAGCACGGTGTAAGAAGCTCGCTGCAGTTTCCCAATCCTGCGGTGCACCCATCGACCCAGTGACCCCCAAAACACAAGTTTTTAGCTCGGCAACTTGCTCGACGACCTCCAGGGTTGCTCTGACGCGGGATTGCTCGATATCCAAGCGCTTCACGGCGGAGGAGACTCGCTGCGCAGTAGTTGCCGCAGGGGAGAGCATTGTGTTTGATAGCGTGCGGGCCGCCACGACTTGTGTGCCTAGATGTGCTCGTAGCAAGTCTAGGCGGGCAAGGGAGTGTTCCAGCTCGGATTGCTTCAAGAGCAATGTGCGGAGTTTGCTGTCTATGTGAGCGTCATGGGCGGTTAAATGGGTGAGGACCGCATGAAGTTCTTCAACGGTTGTGCAGGAATTGACATCCGGGGGAGGCGGTGAGAGGTCGTCTTCTTCATTATTCGAGCCACTATCGGAGTCGTAGGGATTTCGATCGTGAGGTTTGTGGTTGCGGCCGTTTCTTGTTGCTGTGATAGTAGCGGGGGTCATTGTGGGGTGTTAGTGGAAGGTTGCCGAGCTATGATGATAGCAGAGAGGTACAGGGTGCTCCAGGTCATTTTCGGACTCGCGGCATAAGTCACCTAACTCTGAATTTTGTGATCATGCAGTATCAATTGGGGCTAAAATCTCTATTATCATACCCACCAAAACACTCAAACTGCATAGGGAGAAAACTTGTATACTGGCATACTTCAGCACTACCGAATCGTATGGGTTAGGGTTCAGGAGTATGAACACTAGCCATCGAAAATATCTCGAGTTAAATTACAGCTCAAGAACAGCAGCCTGTAAATTGTCGTATCACAGATGAGGGCTCATCTCATAGGTAGAAGATATATCGGAATTTGCAACTTCTTGAATACATATATGTAGCCTGAAAACTCCTAAAAACTCCCTCTCCCAAAACTAAGAATGAGAAACAAAAAAACAGAAGATCCCAATCGAGGCAGGATCAGGGTGAGGGGCCGAAGATCAAAAATCCCCATCTGTAAAAGTAGCCAATGCTGTGTATCTGCGCTATGCTTTATGATTCTAGGTACTTCTCCGGACCAAGGAGAGGTGGATTTCTAAAGCAGAAGAGAAAGGAAGAAAGAAAAGCGGATGAGCCAAGGCAACGCACAACTCGCAATGATAAGGAACAGTGTTTAGAACAGAACCATATAGCTGGCTTGATATATGCGCAATTAAGCTCCACGCTTCCCCCCATTGGTCATCAGTGTAACTTTTTTGAACTTCTTCTTCTTCCCACCCTGGGCTCCCTTTCCCTGACTGGGTGCCCGCCCACTACTGCTGGCAATACTCCCTACGGATTCCAACTCTACCAGTGCCTGTTCCTGGAGCATGAGGTCCCGCTCCCAGTCCGGCAACCAACCGCCGTTGTCATCGGATGCGGACACGGAGGTGGCGGGTTCTGTTTCTCCTGGGAGGTCTACAAGAGGTGTCCCCCAAACAGTCCGCCTCTGGGCTGGGCTAGTGGAGGGTGATGCTAGGCCAGCAACCGAAGATTCCTCTCCGCTGTGGAAACCATTGCCAAGAGGTGGGGAAGCGACTTCCATGGCGGAATTTGATGCGCCACCATCAGGTTCGGTCCCGCTGATACCCTGAGTCGCCATCGCCGTGGGCAAACCCTGCTCGTAATCATCCGCCAATAACTCCTTCTTGTGCTTAGCCAAAGCCCAACGATTTTCTTCATGTCGGCTCTCTGCCTTGATCCGGGCACGCTCTTCCCGAGAGTCCTTCTCCAGCTTTCGTTTCCTCCGCTGGTCAATCTCAACGCTAAAGGTTCCTAGAACCTCCGCGGGAACGATATCTGTCCAGTCGCATTCCAGGAAGGCAATTTCACAGCCATAGGGAAGATGTGCCAGATACTTTACACGCTTCCGGAAATCGTCATCGACTGAGTAACCTGTTACCACGTTTTCTACCCTGGGCAGTATAGTTGAGGGAAGGTCGGAATAGGATCCAAAAGCCGCCCTTAGGATTTTGATGTCAAGGGTGGATAGGTAGTAGTGAGGAAGAGCTTGGTAGAAATAATACGGAGCATCGCCCCTGGCTGAGAATCCGTTCCGACGCCGTATTACGTCCCTTGCATCTGCTTGAGAAGTGGAAGGCTCGCTGCCTTGGGGCTGCAGTTTGACTGTTGGCGCTAGCTCTGGTGCAGGTGTTAGTACTGCTGCCTCAGGTTTGTTCTGTGAAGGTGTTTGCGACCTCGAAACGGAGCTCGATGAATGGCCGGAACGAGCCTCATGGGATACGTGGTACATGATGGGGACATCCTCTTGGTTCTCATTAAACTTGATTTCCGGCTTCTTTTCTTTCTTTCTCTCGCTCTCCACTTCTAGGGGGTCAGCAAAGATACCAGAGGGATAGCCCTTTGGGTTTCCCATTCCTTTGACCGTCTCAATTTGAACCTCAATCGTTGCCACGGCCTTCTTTGCCCATTCTCCATCTTCCCCAAACATGACCTCGTCCTCCTGCTGCATGATCTTAAGATCCTCCACCTCTCTCGTATATTGATCAATCATATAGGTCTCAGTCCCTTTCATAATCCGGGCGTAGTCCATTACCTCAGCAGCGAAATGCCACGGGATCTCCTCCACTTGCGTAGGGCAGTGGGCTCCGTCCTTCGGTAATGCGAGGATACTGCCTACGCGTTTCATTACAAGACGAAGGACGACATCTTCCCCTTCTCGGGGGGCCGTATTTTCCTGTCCGGTGAAGAATCTGACTGGTTTGGATTCCGCCAGATAGACACTGTCCATACAGATCACACATTTTTTGTATTTTGGTCGTCTCTCCGGTGGACACCCGGCGTCTTCAACGGAGGCCATATACCGAATAAGACATGGGAGACAGAATATGTGACCGCATTTTGACATTCGTGGAGCAACTGGGGTAGACAAACAGATAGGACAGGTGGGCTGCTGCGTTTTTGCCGATGCGAGGACCTGGAGTACAAGATTCCATGGTAGGGGATCGTCGGGATTTATCGCCTGTGCGCGGAAATCTCCGCCGGGGTGGACGATAAAGCGATAATTGGCATTAACGTAACTTTTTCAGCTTGTCAGTCTATCACCAATCAATGAAAGCAATCCGACTACAAAAATCTTACCGAGCTTTGTCCACCTCATGGTAACCCGAGCCCATTCCATAAGTTGGATAACGGCGGTTATCATGCCAACGGTAACTATCTGAGCTTCGGGAGGCGGTGGTTGAAACATTCCAACTCATGAGGTGGGTGATCGAAGTACCCTTGCGCCTATTGCGTGTCCCCATCGTGACCTAATTTGCAGTGTAGCATTCTACGTCAATTCTAACTCACTATCATAACTGTGTAGTGGGGCAGAATGAAAGAGAGAAAAGGGTTGGAGGGGGTGAGGGAGGTGAGTAACGGCGATGTACCTGACTCTCAGCAACAATTTCTTCGGAAGCCGTGGCACTCGGTTTGCGTCGATTGCGATGGTTCGTGCGTCCCGCTTGGCCACTTCTCGGAGAGGCCAAATTGTTTCTCGAAGAAAGATTAGATCCGAAGGTAGGGCCTCCCCCCCCGCTACGTCTTTGCGGATCGTTGCCAGACGATACTATCGCAGGTGCTTGGGTAGGTGGTGCAGAAATGGAAGAGCTTGTAGCAGATTTGGTGGCGACGAAGGGACTTGAACTTTGAGAACTCGACATTTTCAAACAAGGGAAGCAGGCTTTCTTTTTTCCTTTTTTTAATATTTTTTAATATTTTTTAACGGACTTCCATGAGAAGCCAGTGTGAGAAAATCAATTGTAAGGTGTTCTTGCAGAGGGAGGTATCCACCCTGTCATGGGTTGGTCGACCTCTCAAGGGTGACGGAGGAAACACAAGGAAAGAGAGGCGAGGGGAGATTAGCGAGGAAGGGCATTTTTAATGACCAAATTTGGGGCGAGAGTGATTATCCTGCTCAGTCATCCGCCGTTATCATTAGCGATCCGGCGGCATCACGTTTCCCTCTTATCGGTAGGGACTAGGCAATATTTAGCACACCGCTCTTGCGATGAGGCGAATACAGTATGGAGAAGGTCTCGGATTGCTAGCACCAAAGCGACGGCTAGAAGAATGATAATTCACCGTCTATACAGTACAACTTACGATACTGCTCTAGATGTTTAAGCCTATACTCATATCATGCTCCCAGTCCTGTGCGTGAGCCACTGGCATGGTAGGTTTTGGCACGAATTCTGATACAAGTATCGCATGAGTAAGATAAGGGTTAGGGTCTATGGCGTGGTGCTTTCCCTCTCGGCCGCAACTGCATAGGAGCCTAGCCTTTAACGGGTTGGCGAGCGACCGCTCTAATTACCTCCTGCTCTTTGGTTCTTTGGCTTCATAATCGTTTACGAAACTGGTGTGAGTTAAAATGATGACCCAATAATGCCGTGGATTCGCTATCTGAATTGGCGTTTTCGGCGTGAGTAGGAAATCGTAATTATCACCCGTGTTTCTTTCCCTTCCTGGGTCCGAATTTAATGGTTTCGGATCTTGTTGGAAATCGCAGTGTTATGGCCGCACTTGATGCGGGATCTGCGGGATGTGCCCGCACTACAAGGCCGCACTGGTATACGTACGCACTAGTGAAAGGGCGTGCAAGCTGACAAAATGTTTTCACACCCCTGTCTGTTTCTATTTCTTTCATTCCTGTTCCTTTTCTCTGGCCTTCTTTCTTCTCTCACCTCACTTCTTCCTCTGGTCTTTCTTTTCTTCAAACTCAACATAAATAATTATGATCTTCATCTCTGCGTAATACAAACATTGTGTCTTCACATAAGCCATTCCTCTCCGCTGCGTAAAACCCTAACCGTAAAACATTACCTCCGCGTCGAACATTTTCAACAGATCTAGTGTAAGAATGTGCGAGTGAGAATGGGTGATGGGGGGTCCATCTAGGTATCGGTCTTGTTTAGTGGAAACATGGGAATCAGAGCCAGTTCTTTCTCTCTCCATTTGTACGGCAACATATCATACAGGTATCTCCCTTGCGCATTACATCTATTTTTCCTTCATATCTACTAACCCCAACCAAGTGAGAGTAAAAGAGAGTAAAAATGGGGAAGGCTATCTAAAGGTCTATTATAGGGAATCTAACACCCCTCAAGCAAGAGTAGAGTAAGTAAATCCGGCACGCATCTATCATACGCAAACATCCCCACCAAACATCGTCCACAAAATGCCTCCGCTTACGACAGCAGGATTGTAGAATTCTCATACTCAATAGCAATCGCCTCCCCCGCATCCCCAAACTTCCTCCTAACCAGTTCAAACACGATCAATCCCGCAGCTGTACTAGGCACCTGCCTCAGCGTGTTGCGCACAAACCCTTTATACAACCAATTATTCCACCCGCCAACCTTCGTCGCCTGCTTTTTACACTGTGCGAACGTTCTCTCGTAGCTGTGCGCGTACTCCCTCAGAGCCGAGGCGTGCTGCAGCTTCGACGCATAATCAATAGATTCCAATCTTCCATAATGTACATCCTGGATCTTGGCTAATGGGTGCTGAATTGCCTGTTGAGTAACCGACGCCGAAAATCCGGCTAGGAGCAGGAAGATCGGTTCGAGGGAATAATGCGGACGGATGGTGACATGTTCTGTATGGTGTTTTCGTCTCCTTCGGCCGTAGTACCATGTCAAGTATGAGAAGTAAGCTTGTTGTTTGACGTACTCGAACGATCCGAAGAAGAGGCCGCATCCGAGGGATTCTTTCAGGAGAGAGAGGGTGTAGCCCGAGAAAACTCCTCGAAGACCGATCTCCTGAAGTTTGTGCTTTCCGTATTGCCACATAGATGTGTACTTCCCTTCTAGCATATCGTTTACTCGGAAGCGGACTGCTAAGGCGTCGAGGGGTGCCGCAACAAGGGATTGGATGGCTCCAGCTGCGGAGCCGGCCTGGAAGGCCGCACTAAACGGGGGTGGTGGGTGGACTCGTTTTGTAGGTTGTGAAGAGGGTTGGTGAAGGCTTCCGAGGACTTGTAGGTACGAAGTGTAGAGGATCGTGCCAACACTTGCGTTTGCTATTAGGGGTGGGAGAACTGTATTACTCATGAGTGAGAATATATATAGTGGAAGTAAGATTTGTATAGTAATACCTTGATTAGGAATGAACTTCCACCCATGGTGCTTTACCGCATGAAATAGAAGCCCGGGGGTAGACTGTCTTAACGACCATTTTTCGTTCGCTTGAACTCTTGGATTTATGGCTCTAGGAACGTGCTGCCCTCATTAGCTATTATACCGGTACCATCCGAAATTCGTAAGAGGTGCGAGGATACCATATAATCCACCCGTAGTCTAAAAAACGCTTTTACCGGGGCCCGGAAGTAGAATGCGATAAGCTGCGCTCCCAAAGCTCTGGCCCCCGCCGCTGAGGTTCCCTGTACAAGGTTATTCTGCGGTTTCCTTCCTGATCCTCCTCCTCCGTCAACAACTATTTCCTGTGTTTCCGGCATTATCACTGTATATAGAAGGTAGACATCTGAGAAAGAACGAAAACAAAAGAAATAGGGTATTACGTCACGGAGGAAAGAGGAAAGGGAAACCCGTCAACTCCAAGCTAAAAGCTCAGGGTCACAGCGGGGCGAAAATAAGAAAAGGGTCACCTGCAAGATTCAGAGCCGCAAAGCTTGGCTTCCGATAAAGTCACCAACAGCCTAGCATTCACCCCACTGTTGGTATCCCATCTATAACCAACCAGCTAAGTCAACTACACGCAGGTACACCTCCATCCTGCCCAAATCGATAGCTCCATCCAAGAGCCCTAATAACGGCAGCCAGAATGTCCACAAAACCCAAACCCCCAAACCTCGAGTACCCAGAACTCTACGAGTTCCCCGCCTTCTTCACAAGATATCATTCCTCCTCCCCTCTGAGCGCATTACACCACGACTAACACAAACAAGATACACAGCCCAACGACACCACATGGGCCCACCAACGCTCAATATGGGCCGCTTGGGTCCTATCCTACTGCCGCGCGCACAAGATTTGGAAACTGCAACTCAGCGATGCACTCGAAACTGAGTTATTTTATAACAGGAACCTCAACCGTAGGTCCTCCTTCCTCCCCCTTTGGGGGAGGAAATGCGCGCTAATAGGACACGTAGGTAGATTCAAGCAACGCGACGCGGTAGAGCTTCTGGAGTATATGGCGACAGAAGGCGGCGTAGAGTGGGAAGGTGCGGGGAGGGCCACGGTGATAGTGTATTGGAAGAAGCCGGAGGAGTGGGCTAATGTAATCTACGAATGGGTAATTGTGTCCGCACGCCTTTGGTAGGGATGGGAAGATGCTGACGGTGGGGATGGATAGATCGATAACACTGGACAAAAAGGAAGCGTACTTACGCTTTACGAGATATCTGAAGGGGATCTTACTAGAAATCAAGGTATCCCCCTCATTTGCTCGCTTACCCCCCAGCAAACTGACAATTCCTCGCACACAGAATTCCACACAATAGACCCGTATGTCCTTCGCAAGGCCCTCGACATCCTCGTCAAACGCAGCCTCGCACAGGTATTTGGCGCGAACGAGGAGATGGGGGTTAAGTTCTTTTAGGTGCAGTATTAGATGTATAAACTTATAATAATACAAAGCGACATGGGATCGGTTTTGGGACCTTTTATTTCCCTTCCTGCTTCCCTTGTGGTGGGCGGTGATGCGGTAATGCACGGTCTTCTTATGCCTCTTTGTAGGAGACCTGAATTGTGCAAGAGTGGGTGAAATACTTCCTACTCGCCGATCCATTCCGAAGTCATATTGGATCACTTCCCGCAGGCTTTGGTTCTAAATTTCCAATTTTCGGTCGTTAATGACACTACAAGTATCACACTTTCACCCGCATGAATTCTGCAGATAACCTCGCAACACCCAGAGGCAGTGCTTATTCACAAACTACCATACCTACACAGAGGCACTCTTTCTGCGCGGGTAGGAAGTTAGCCAGCCAAATTTATGGAATGTATCTAAACGTCTACGGGAAGTTGTCCGTCCAGCACTGCAAGTCTGATCCAAGCCCGCCGGCATATCGGAAATTAACCCCCTTATAACACACAATAAGTAAGATTGCCGGTAGGCAAGCTTTACACTCGTGGTGCTACAAGCAAGCACGGAAGATCACTAAAGCCATGTGTAGAGGTATACACCATACTCAATAAGTTTTGTGAAGAGTTATCCTTTGTCTTCATTGCGCTGCGCCAAACTAGACCAGAATATGACAGTACGGTAGACTACAGGCACAACCTAGTCTACAACAATAAACAATCAACCTCACTCCCTCTCACAATAAACTATAATACCAACTACCGTGAAACAAAGAACGAAACAAACAAACAATGAAATACTCTTCCCGAAAAACTATGCTTAAGGTATTTAGCTCTAGACAATAGCTTGTAGGTACTTCAACACAATGAAACCCCCTTCCTCGACCTTACTTGCTCAACGTACTTAACCCAATATGAGAAACCCCTCCCCCCTCTCCCAACAAAGGCAAACCAAGAACTTTACCGCCACCCAGGCTAGTAGCAGGACTCTCTTTGACGAGAGAACAAAAAGGGGAAAAAAAAGGAATTCACACTTGTGGGGCATTTCGCATTGAGAGTGCGGCATACCGTGATGTTTATTCTGGACTGCAGGTGGGGTGGGTGTTTGTACCAAGAGGAAGTGACTTTTATAAAAAGGCCGTTGCAGCAGCTGGGATGGATATGATACCCAATATAAGCAAATGTCAGTACGGTTCCATATATACGGTTCGAGCAAGTCTGTCGATTCGCGCTCCTCATGCTTTATTATTATGTTGCATCACACCACATCATATCACATCACATCACTCGCAAATTTCAGAATTCTAACTGCGAGGCCGTATATTACATATAATACAAGAATACAACAGGTCAGAGGAAGAACAGCGGAAGAAGGAGATTTTAAGTAATAACGCCAACCGTCCATGTATGACCCAATGAGAAACTGCTGACTCCAGCCCGATGGATTAAAACAAAGGAAAAATATAGATAACAACGAAAGTTATTATGGGGAAAAGACATTAGCATGGCGACCATCTAAACCGCTTTGGCGGCCCCCTCCTCCTGTCCGTCGCTATTCTTATTATCATGGCTTTTGTCATCGTTGTCGTTCTTCGTTGTCTCGACGGTTATTTTGCTCAACATGAAGCTTGCTACTTCCTCTTGGGAATTCAACATGACTGTGGAAATAACGTCACCAGTAGCAGGTCTGCAATTACCATACTTCTTGCGACGGGATTTGTTCTTCTCCCAGTATTGATGTTCCGATCCAACAAAAAGCAGCGAGGTCTTTGAGAGTAAAGATTAGCTTGAAATTATAGCTGTTAAAGCAAGTGGTTAGGAAGAAAATACATACATTGAAGTACCATTCAGCGAGTTCTTGGTCCTTAATCCCTTTTATCCCGCTATAGTGTATGGACTGCATGTCGGCGGTGCATATAAAACCTACACAGGCCTTGACCCTTTTCTCGCACTCTGTTGTTTACAGTACGTTAATTGACGATTACCATGGAAGGGGGTTTCTCTCTTACTTCTGGCTGCAAGCATGTGAAGAAGACCCGAAACCCCTTCTTCGACGCCGATCAACAAAATATTCTCCGCATTTTGGAGCCTGCGAGCCGGGAAATTAAGGGTTAAAAACTAAATAAAAATCTAGAGAATAAGGGAAGCGAAGGGATGGAGTACTCGATATAATTATCCCAAAGGTATTCACAAAAGGACTCAGACTGTCCTTCTGGCATGCGTGCCGTGCCGCTCTTGCCATTCTAAAATAACATTTTTTAGCATCTTTGGTCTCATCTAATACGATCGTTGGGATACTTACTACTTGGGACTGTTGACACGGTGGAAGACTAACATCCACTATCCCGAACCGCTGCTCAAAGGCCCAACGAATATAAAAGTAGACAGGATCAATCTTCAGTACCACGGAAGCTAACATGTTAGCAGGCCGACAGACAAGGTACTCAAGTCGCCGGATTGAAGATGGGTTTTCTCTGGTTCGTCACTACCAAAATAGTAGCATCTTCAATCCGGCGACTTGAGTAGGTGGATGAATACTACCAATTCAAGATCATCCAAATTGAGCTCCTTCGAGGCTCTAGTATCTACGGTAGCATGTATTTTTGGCCTTAACACCCCAAATTAATTAGTACTACCCTGGGCTTTATATTACATGATTGCGGACTACTTACGGCTCATGCACGATCATTACAATAACTTTAGCGGTGGGGCAATTTTCTCTGAAGTCTATTAGCATCAATTATGAACTCCAAAACAATCGGGATATCCTATTGTTGATTTCAGAAGAGCAACCTCGAGCAATTTGCTAACTTCATAGGTTGCTTTCAAAATACCTTGTAGGAGATAGGAAGGTGGGGGAACTTACGACATCAGAAGCGCATTATCGAATACAAGACCCGACGGATGCATGACCGGTGCTGACGACATCTTATACTTCTCCCACAAAAACTTCTCTTGCCACGCCCGTACTACGACTAAAATTTATCAGCAAAAGCGCGACTCTGATTAGATGGGTATATTCTAACCATCTAGAGAAAGCCCATTACCTCTCTCAGAAGCCCCTAATCACCTCAATCAGTAAAAATTTCACAATAGCCATTAAGGGGGTTAAACTTAGTGAACCGGCTGAATGCAAACAGCGCCAATACCTCATTTGGATATTAATACACTCCTGAATTACCTTTGCTGCCGCCGGGGATGCTACTGGGTCCAGTATCTTTTCAGGTGCTTGGCCCATCAACACCTTTATGACAGCAAGCGCAGAATTCGAGATTGAGGATAGGTTGTATCCTCCCTACAACCTGTATAAGAACTTATCCAACTCAGGTGGATTGATACCTTACCTCTAAACAGACAGCCATTTTTCCCTTTGCCAAGCTCATCAACATATAGGTCATGTGGGCAAAGCCAGCGGGTGTGATGTAACATTCCCCGAGCTCGTCGCCAGCAGCCGCATCGAATCCGGCCGAAACTGGTTATTTGGAATTTTGATGATCAGATTTTGGTTCGACGGGAGCTAGGAGGTTGCTATGTGGGCGGTAGAGTGCTTACTAATAACAAAGTCCGGATTATATTCCAGAGCTATCGGCATTACAAGCTTTTGGAAAGCATATATGTAATCGCCGTCTAGCTTACCGCCTTCAGTCCAAGGAATATTTACATTGCTAAAGCGGTTAGCCCGTATAGAGTCACAAGACCAAAAGAGAGGTAAATAATTAAAGACTTACAATCCGGTGCCTTGGCCCGAGCCACAGAATTTAGAATCCCCTTTAGGGTCGTTCGGATAGAATGTTCCCTTCTCGAACCTATGGAGAGAGATATACAACACAGATGGGTCATTGTAAAAGGCGTCCTGAGTACCATTTCCTGTAAAAAAAAAGAGTAAAAATTAGTTATAGCACTCTCCTAACGAACCCTTACATTGTCTTACTTACCATGATGAATGTCCCTGGGAAAGCAGATTAAAAAGAAAAAAACAATAATTAGTATTTTGACTAATTCCCTTTCTCTGCAAATTTGAGACAAATTGAGTAATAGTTACCAATCAAGAATTAAGATCTTCTTAATATCGGGCATCCTCTCTTGGAGAGCCTTGGCGGCCACACAGACATTATTGAAGATACAGAAACCCATTGGGCGGTCAGGAGTCGCGTGGTGGCCTGGTGGCCTGACCACTGCGATTGCATTCTTTACGTGACCTTGGGCAACCCGAAGGCATGTTTCTATTGCCCCACCACAAGAAAGCTTAGAGCACATAAAAGTATACCGGTTAAAGTAAACCGAATCAGCCTCATGTGTCATCATGATTAGTTCATCGTCGCCACGGTCTATCATTAAAGGACAATATTAGCACCTCTCAGAGGGAAACGCTTGACCAATTCATCTTACCTTCAAGCTCTTGAACAAATTCAAACTGATTACGGCTATGAATTAGGCCGATTTCACGTTCAGTTGCCTCCCTGGCCTCAATTCTGACCATCGATCCGGGGTCTTCTGGATTGCTTGTGCCAGAAAATTCGGGATCATTGACGAAACCGCATTTAACAATCATTTCGTATATAACAGAGATCCTTTTAGGATCTTCGGGGTGTTCCCCCTTGACTATACGATGGCTAGTCATGCGGCGGTCGTAACACAAACCGGTAGCCATCTTGTAAATGTTGCGCGCTCCAGAGGTTGTCTTTAGAAGGTTGTTGTGTTGCAAGATGGTTGGTGGATAAAGAGGATTGGAGGGGAGAGAGAAGTGGAATTTTGACATGTACCCAAGTTACAAATTTTTTTGCCAAGCTCCGGGGAAAGCCCTCACAGCTTCGCAGCTCGGTGAGTGTTATAAGAGAGGTTTCCGCGACTGCTCCGGCAATCGTAACTGGCTAAATTGTCGTGAAGTTTAGCATCTGGTGTAAGGTAAATAATTTCTTGGCAGCAACCTTCAGCTTCAAATTGTAGACCCTGAACCCCAAACCCCAAAACCTAACCCTAGAACCTGTCGAGAAACTCGAATTCAATAATCGCGTGTTTCTTGGGGATAGGATGGACTGTCCGTTTGTAAGTGCATTTCAAGTGCATGACCGAACAGCCTTGCTAACCTGTGCGGTAGTCTTCATAAAGTCCTCATGCTTTTGGAGAGTTTGATAAAGTGTTTTGTGTTTTATTTGCAGAGTTATAGATAGAAAAGAATTTAGATAGTTATGTGAAGGGGGAACACATTTGGGATATCCTCTCAAATACAATATTAACTCATACGACTCACAATTATAAAGGTATGATATATTAGACAATAAAAACTCTGGTATGACTGACAACTTGAAGTATAAGTCATATGCAATATCCCATAACTTGTAAGGACAGTCTAATATTACAGCACACTATCAGGATTGCAAGTTAAAGAGGGTATTTATATTTGTTCAACTTGAATGCTCAAATTAAGTATGATAGAAAGTAAAGTTATCATAATATTTCAGAATTGGGTTTCACATGATTTATGTAAATAGGTTATACTTAGATTTTAATTTAGGCAGGACCTTATTATGTTTTGTTTTAATTAACAACTTTATTATTATGTATTTTATACTATGGCTTACTTTAAGTTATAGGTTTTACACATGACTGATAATTATGAGTCATAATTATTAATAGTTATATTATTTTGCATATCTAACTAAGTTTCATAATATGTTTTATATTACGACTCAAGTTACATACAAGTAAATAGACAAGTAGATCCACTAGCAATTAAAATACATAGCAAGATATCAATTGTAAAGTTCAATTTTTATAAAGATTTGGTATACTCTTAGTTTCTAGTTGTAAAGATTTATTTATTGTTATTACTTTTAACTAGTATTTATATGGTCAAACAAGCAATAACTTGAATACTTGTAATATCAGCTTAAGTCCGAATAATGGCTTTTAATTGCTCTTAAAATTATAATATAACAATAATAGCTTGACTTTTTTGTTAATAGTTAATTACTGTAACTATGAGTATCTAAATAACTAAGGCCTCTTTTCAAAATCTAATGAATATTCGTTTGGCAAGAATAAGTGTACCGCGGGATGTCAAATTAACACGAATACTTCTACCTCGCAACCAAGTACTAGTACCCCAGCTTGATACCAGCAACAATAATTCGGGCGACCTTGACAGCAAAAATCAAATACGCTTAGCTTTGCTACCAGAGTGAAAGGGTGCTGCTATCAGGATGGGCAATTGGCCGTATCATTTGGGTCTGGTGGCTATCGAGGGGAATACTCTCACCGATTTTCAGGTGTGGACCGACCGTCTGGTACTTGGTTGCGAGGTACGATACAAGTGTTCGCGTTAATTTGACACCCCGCCAGTCCCGGTATCTGTATTTATAAGGTTATGGATAGTGGTCAAAGGAAAAACTTAAATTATTGCATGAAAAGTAAACCTATTTGTAAATCTTTCTTCTTAAACAAGTCTCTTCTTATAACTCTACCTGTATTACTCACTATGGTAACGTTATCTGAAACAATTATAACATAGTTATAACTTAGAGGTATGATCAAGGTCATAGCAGGGTTGCAAGAACTTTACAGACAGGACCTTATATTCCAAGAATCCGTTGGAAAAACAATTCCAAACCCCCCCTTCTCCCATATCGTGACTGATCGCCTTCAAAGAGCTGCTAACCAGGATTTGTGCTTCTTCCCATTTGTCATTATATTTTCAAGCCAAAATCTCCGGTTTCTGGGCTAAAAGTTTGTCAAACCCGGAAAACCGAGGCTACGGTATGCTAGGAATCGAGGGGGACATTGCCTCATCTAATTCCGATTCATGAGCGGACTGGTAGAGATAGTCGTACGGATATTCTGACCTGCGAAACTTACTAGTATGCATGCATTACAAGAGTGCAATTAATTTATGCATTAATTTTTTACTAATTTGTGCTATACAATAGTGTCAATATTCTAGTGCATATATCCATCGCGCTCTGGGGCAATTCTTCGGAATTTGCGGATTATTTACTACCGGTAAGTGAATCTGATAATGGAAATAGATTTCGTCACTAATATATCTACCGACAGCCCAAGTAAACTATAGGTTTTTGTCCCCTAATACCAAAATAGTGCTTAATGCTTGTATTTCTTCGATGATGGTAGTTCATGTTTGTTCGGGAAGAGGAAAGTCTCGAATTTAGCATTTCTACCACCTTACTTTTATCGTAAAGTAGAGACATATGTTTGCTATAAGCTATTGAACGTCATCCCTACAATCTTCAGGAAATAGAGAAACTGAAAGTATTCTCCGCTTATTTAGCGTCAACTTTTGCGACGTGTGCGATGAGATCGAGAGCACGACAAGAGAAGCCCCTACGGTGCCTTTAGTCATGTTCTTATCATTCTGTTGGTGCTTTCTTCCGAGAGACCTACCATTCGTTGTCATACCAAGCTATCAACTTGACAAAGTTCTCGTTCAACGAGATTCCCGCTTTCGCATCGAAAATAGTAGATGCTTCGTGCCCGTTCACATCACTAGATACTAGCTCCTCCTCGGTATATGCGATTATTCCCTTGTAAGGCCCTTCGGCGGCCTCTTTAACAGCCTTTTTGATCTGGTCATAACTAGCGCCATTCTTGAGACGAATTGTGAGATCAACTACGGAGCCGTTCTGGACAGGCACACGCATAGCCATTCCTGTAAGTTTCCCGTTGAGCTCTGGGATAACTTTACCAACAGCCTGTGATTGTCAATAGAATTCATACCGGATACCCAATTAGATAATTACCTTGGCGGCGCCAGTGCTACTGGGGATGATATTGGTCGCTGCAGCCCGACCCCTACGCCAGTCCTTAGCTGAAGGCCCATCGACGGTCTTCTGGGTAGCAGTGTAGGAATGAATAGTAGTCATCAATCCCTCAACAATCCCAAATTTGTCGTTGATAACCTTGGCCAACGGAGCTAAGCAGTTGGTGGTGCAGGAAGCATTGGCAAGAATTTCAATGTCTTTGGAATATTTTTCAAGATTGACGCCACAAAGAAACATAGGAGCATCTGCCTGTGTCAAGTAAGCATCTTAGTATCGCCATAGGCGAGCGTTCTAGGAGTCCTTGTACCGAAGGCGCAGAGCTGTATCCTTCGTCAGCTGGTGTGCCACAGGGTCATAAACTTCTAGCAAAAACATACATAACAACTTTCTTAGCACCACCCTTCAAGTGAGCTTTGGCTTTTTCAGTGGTAGTGAAAATTCCAGTGGACTCAACGATATACTCTGCTCCGGTGTCTTTCCACGGGATATTTGCCGGGTCCTTTTCCTGATACATTTTAACAGTTTTGCCATTGACATTCAGGTCCCCAGAGCCGTTTAAAGAAACATTGCCTTTGAAGTTTCCATGAGCTGAATCGTACTTGAGCATGTAAACCTATTCAAACGGTCAATATCGGAGTGCACAAAAGTAGTTATAGCGAAAACAGGATTCCTACAGCGTATTTAGGATCGATAAATGGATCGTTCACAGCCACGACATTGATGTCATCACGCTCGATACTAGTAACCTGCTCAATCAGTAGGTGTTGCTTGAGGGCAAATAGAAGTAGTTCAGTCCTTTCCTGCAAAGCTAATCTGACCTGTTAAAGAGACGGGAGGACAGATGAGGGCGAGGGCGAAGGAATCAGGAACTTACGCATTTCGGAAAACCTAAAGGCAGACAGTTTGCAAGTATCAGCTCAAGAAGACTGCCGCATGGCTTGGGGAGTATGCTAGGTCTATAGCTAGTCATGGGAAACTCACGATACGTCCAATACGCCCGAAACCACTTCGTGACATATCAGTACCATGGCCAAATAACAACCAGATATAGGACTCACTTGATTCCAACCCTGGCCACCATTTTGTAGAATCCGCTGATACTGAGATAACTTGTTTTTAAGAGTTCAGGAAAAATGAAACGAAAGATATGGAATTGAGGCTAGGGACGGGAAGCGAGAGACTTTATGGACTTGGGATGGACTGGAGGAGCAGCCCGAAACCTGCTCGTACTATCGCAGCAATCCGAGGGAGAAGCTTGGAGCATAATGTCATCCCCATCACATCACACCTCGATACGCTATCGGCATGTTTGCGCCGCGGGAATGCTCTGCGTGGTGTAGTCTTGGGATATGCATGCTGTCAAGGGGTGACTTTGTGATAAAGTATGCTTCTCTATTAAGTTAATTTGAGTACATTCGGGATACGGTACTATCGATATCAATTGTGTTAACACTCCGAATTAGGGATGGAGTCTTCAAGGAGGATTTTTTTGTTAAATCCTTCTATTTTTTTAATGATACAAATTCCATATTCGAGTATACAATTGCCAGGTTATGGAAAGTACTCAACCCAACAGAATAATCAATCAAAAACAAGCTAATAGATAAAAATCGAGCAGTGCCATAGCGACGTGGAGTCCCATATAACGTTCCTCATCCTAAGAAGGAAATTGTCAAACTCTTACAAAGAAACATTCATAGCAACCGCCATTTAGCGTTATCAAGACTTGGTGAAGCCATACCCTTAATGAGGGTCTATCTAGGCTTTGACAGACTCTCCTTTTTTTTTTTGACCATGATAATATTATAATAAAAGTATTTACTTGATGTGTCTAGCTGAGGACACCCGTTCGTGGAATACAATGCTCATTTTTTACTCACTTCCCCTGCATTGACATGAATCCTTTAAATGCTCTATTGTATATATATGTGCAGTGCCCTAGAAACCTCCTAAGGAACGAAATTTCCCTCCCTCGCAGAGCGCTACTAAGTTACTGTAATTTGCAGTGATATACTGTAGCCTGCTGGCTTTCCTAAACGTATTGACTACAGTTGTTTGCCTACTGGCAGGATGTTAGCGAGTGTCTTCTAGCTTCTCCCAGTTAGGTGATATCCTCGGTACCCTTCAAATCGAGAGTAGCCATTAAATTAATCGATCCTTCTCCAAGCCCTTAAAGTTCCTAAAAGTATAAAAGAGTTATTGTTGAAAGGTCAATTTCGTACAGTCCCTGAAAACGAGGCTCCCAATCCGGTAGGTGAGATGCTTGCATTGGTGTCTCAGTTAGGTGACGATCTAGCGGGGTCGTAAATAAGGAAAATGACAGGCTGCAAATTTCAATGCTGACCTGTTATCCTGCCGAAAGACATGCAATACCAGTACTGTACCAGTACTGTAAGTTGGCTTGAGGCCAACATCTCTGCTCCACAGTTTGCTTAAGGTACTTTGCCTTACGCTAAATCTCTCCTTACTCGTACTGCATACTGCACCAGCACCAGCAGTCTACTATTACGCTATTGTGCCCGCCATACGAGTATGTTCATTGTAACTGCCGAACTGTAAGTTCAGGCCAACCAGTGAAAGGGATGGGAATAAGCAGCTCACATACATACGGTACAAGTATGTTGTGCAGGGTCTGGGGATCGATGCCTGTTCAAACCCCCGCTTATCGCGAGAATTCAAGGTAGAAAATACTAGAAACAATATGATTGTCGCTAATTTCCACACCGAACGATTTCCTTGTCAGAGGTTTTCGGTCGGCGGTTGTTCGCTTCCATTTTTGCTCTAGAGGGAAACCTCACAATCATACCACCCACTTCCCACCATCAAACATCCCTCCTCCAGACAACAAACACACACACACCGCCATCGCAATCAACCAAGAACATCAATCTCCCCTCATTTCCTTCTTCTCTGTAGATACCAGAATTCTCGGCAATGTTGCGCAACACGGCCCTACGAGCAGCAAGATCGGTTGTCTCCGCTTCTCCCTCCACCTCTATCCTCGCTCGTCATATTCCAACCGTCACCAGAATCGACCAATCCCGCAGCACTAGTCACGCCGTATCGAACGTTACACTCGCCGATATCGAGAAGAGATGGGAGTCCATGCCTCCAAACGAGCAGGCTGATTTGTGGATGTCTCTAAGAGATAGAATGAAGGGCTCTTGGGGTGAATTGACTTTGCAGGAAAAGAAAGCCTGTAGGTTTCCCTTTGGTCCTCTGGGTATCTGCACTTGGCCCGGCCTTTACGCTTGCTAACTACCCAACTACGAATAGCCTACTGGATCGCTTTCGGTGCTCATGGCCCCCGCGCTGTTCCCCCTCCTGATGAGAACAAGAAAGTTCTTTATTATACCCTCATTGGTCTTGCTGCCTCGTTTGCTCTCTTCTACAGTACCCGTCTCGTGGCAAAACCCAGCCCAAAGACTATGAGCCGGGAATGGCAAGAGCAGACCAACGAATACCTCAAAGAACAGAAAGTAGAGCCTCTTACTGGCTATGCGTCGCCAGATTATAAGGGCAAGGGAGCGGTGCAGAACTGATAATCATGCCTCTTGGTATCGGGTTGTGGGGGTTTTCATGGTGGATGCTATTTAGTATTCGGGGATGCTATTAAAACAAAAAAGGAAAGAAAGGATAAAACAGTACAGACAGATATCTTTTGTGCGAATTGTCTTTTTACCTAGTCAATTGCAAAGCGATCATCCATTTCTTCACCAAGCCTCCACCTTTACCCCCCGCGCTTCCACCTGTACCCCCTAAACCTCTGTAAATTTTATTTTTCATGGTTCTCATTTTATTTTTTCCTTCTAGGCCTCTTCTGTAAGTAGCATTGAAATAGAAGCCCCTTCAGCCTTCTCCTATATCATTACTCTTAATTTAAAACATTTCTCGTATGTGGGGTTTGAACTGGGCGGCAAACTGCAGGTGGGGTTGAGCCCTTTGTTCTTTTCTTTTTTAAAAATTGAGTCTTCCCACCATTCGTGTGCAACCCGTTATGAGACAGTTACCAACAACCACTCACTCCATCCTAGAAACATCCCCACAAAACACCTCCACAATCAAAATGGTCCGTAGCAAAAAGCGAAGGCACGACGATACTGACGCCATCACTGTCAGTAGTCCATCGAGAAAGGAGCCCAAAAGATCAAAGGGTTGCCCCGATTACCTCACATGGGGCATCCCGACAACGAAGGGTTCACCCCAGAACGAGAAAAAAAGACAGGAACAGCGTCATGAAGCTGACGAGCTTAACCGTGCTCAACCCTCCACTTTCAGCAGTGGTGCTTCCTCGGCTCGTAAAATGCCAGCTCCGGATATCTCCCAGAAGTTCGATGTCTTTGGTTCCGCTTTTGCTGAGCTCATCTTAGCGGCTCCTAACGTCAACATAGAGAAGTGTCTTGGTGAGGAGAAGGCGAACTTCTTTACAGCTGTGCAGACGATGTTCGAGACTGGAGATCTGCCGTGGCTAGATGAATACATGGAGAAGGCGAAAGGGTCACGAGGAAATTCCGGGAAACCGAAGGAAACCTTGCCCTCAAACAGAAATGATCCACCAGGACCGTTTAAAAACGAACTTCCCAAAGCCTCTAATAGCTCAACCTCAGCATCTACCTCGTCATCGGCTGCAGACACAGCCTCGCTCTCCTTGTCGTCCTCCTCCTGGCCCCCTCCTCTCCCGGAGATCTATAATGACGAACTCCGCCAGCAAGCTTTCACACATAAGTCCTTCATCAAAGGGGAAGACGCCGGCCTCCCCGGTATCGAACAGCAACATTATGAGCGTCTAGAATTTCTTGGCGACTCCTATCTCCAATCCATCACTTCCCGAGTCCTCTATAACCGCTTTCCTAAACTCCGCGAAGGTCCTCTCTCTGATATGCGCCAACAACTAGTTGCCAACAGGCCCCTCTCCACATACGCGACGATCTATCGCTTCCATGACAAAGTTCGTGAGTCCAAGGGCCAGAACACAGCGGTACCTGTAGCTCTAGTCCACAACTCCCGCGGAACGCTCAAGGACATGGGCGTCAACAAGACCCTCGCGGACTGCTTCGAAGCATACATAGCCGCTATCGTACTCGACTCCCCGAACGGCGTGGACGTTGCGCAGCGCTGGCTCACGGAATTATTCGAGCCGAAGTTGAAGGAGATGGAAACCCAGCACGCGTCTATTGGTCCCATTGACAAAATGGCGAAACAAACGTTGAACACCATCGTCGGGGGGAATAGAGCTACAGTGGAATATAAATGGACCGACGGAGAAGGTGGGAATAAAGGTGGTTATTGGATTACAGTGTACTTGACTGGCTGGGGGTTTAATAAGAGGGAGATTGGGACTGGGTGGGGGAACAATAAAGGGTACTATATCTCTTTCCTCCCTTCTTTCTCTTCCCCCATAACATACGGGACCCATTCATTTAGCTAACATTCTGAGAAAAACAGTGAAGCGACCCTCCGTGCAGCAATGAACTGCATATCCAACCCAGAATTTTGCAAAGAAATGACTGCCATTAAGTCTAAGTACCTTGGACCAAAGCCTCATCCTCTCCCACCAAGCAACGCGCCATATATCAGACAGGTTAGTCCGGAGTACATACCGCCGGAGTAATCTCCCCTCCTTCTCTCTTTCTTTTTTTTTTTCAATAACAATTGGGAGACACTCACTTTCGTCTATTGATTTCTATACTCTTTCACCCTTTCCCCTCCACTAGAACTAGGATGCCCCATCTCACCCCATCTCTCACCTTTTTATTCTTCTCCCCTGTTACTTGTTTATTTCTTACATCCCATCCCTTATTCTTATTCCTCGTTTTTTTCTTGATCCGACGCTATTTTATTTGGTATGGGTAGAGAGACAGAGAGAAAGGAAAGAAAGGAAAAATTGGGTCTCGATTTCTAGGGAGTGACATATTATGGGCGTTTCTTTCTGTCTGGGTTTTCATTTTCCCTTTGGGGTCTGGGTTGGTTTATACATCCTTCTACGATATAATCTTATGTTATGAAATTAGGGATCCGAGGGGAAGGGGGATGATGGCTGTATTATAGTAGCAACCAATAGGCATTTATTACACTGAGGGATCCGATTAGTTTATGGCAATTGAGAACTTGGAAAACGTGAAGGAAGGGAATATCCTAGGGACAGTACCGGCGTCATATGTAATGTAGCTAATGACTAGATAATATTACTGGTATCTATAGACTACGATCCCCATCGTCATCAAGTTTCTATAATACCAACCTTAAAAAGTAGATAGTGTATAACAGCATCCGTATAACAAACGATATAGAATGTCCAATGTAAATGAAGTTTATAATTACACTAAGAAATGACCTCTCCTACGACAACACACCAGTTGTATAAAGTGGGCAAAAACATGACAAAAAAAATTAATGAGGAAAAAAAGAAAGGAAAAAAAACAAAGATGGCATTCATTTTATTTAACAAATGGCATCTAAGTTATCCGCTAGCAGCGTACGCCGCCTCTCCGGGGCTAGGATCTGCCTCGATGCCACTTCTAGCCAGCTTTGCAGCGGAGCATCTGGACATTGTCGGGGAGCTATATGTGCGCTTTGGTCAATACTACTCCTACTATGCATCGCGTTGGGAATGGGAATTGAGGCGGAGGAACAAACCTCCTAGATATGGCATCCGTAAAGTAGAAATTCTCAATAACCCTCCTCAGCGGCGCCTTGTTGGTCTTCGCGCCCTTATTCGCATCCAAAATCTGCACTTTATTGCCCAGCACAGCGAGGGATGCTGGCTCGACGATGTCGTAGTGCGTCAGTGCCGGAGAGATCTCCTCCATGCGAGTCCTCAACCCGGCCAGGGTATCGTAGGGCAAAGCGACGCCCAAGAACTCACTCGCCGCGCGGATTATCTTCCAGTCCTCACGAGCGACGCCTGGGGGGTTGGTTGCTGCTCTGGTTAGCTGGACGCGGCCTTCAGTGTTAACATACGTCCCGGACTTTTCAGTGTAGGCCGCGCCGGGGAGAACCACGTCTGCGTATTGGGCCCCGACGTCGCCGTGGTGGCCTTGGTAGACCACGAAGGCGCCCTTCGGGATATCGTTGGGGGTTATCTCGTCAGCGCCTAGGAGCCAGATTATCTTGGGCGTAGTCTGGGAGATTGTGGGGGAGGATGAGATGAAGCCGACGTCGTAGGCTCCAGCGCGGGAGGCGGCCTAGGCTTATGTTAGAATTATGTATAGTTAGAGCCAGAGTGAAAGGTCATACACGCTGGAGAACATTGTATCCGTTCCATTCTGGGGTAATGATCTTGTTGGCGTTCTTATCTACGAATTGGCCAATGATCTGGTAGAAGGCCTTTCCGTCTGCGTGCTCTGTGACCCCGCTGCCGACGATGATCATGGGCTTCTCGGCAGCTAGCAGCTTCTTGCCGAATGCGCCAGCCAGAGCTTTCTCCAGGGAAGCGGCGTCTTGGCCGAGATGCTCGATATCAAATATGTTGTCAAAGTTCTCGCCAACAAGCCCAATTTCAAGGTCGGACCGGAGCCATTGCTTCCTGATTCTAGCATTCAAAACCGCGGCCTCGTGTCTGGGATTGGTCCCCACAAGGAGGATGGCATCTGCGTCGTCTACACTGAAGATCTTAGAGTTAAATAGATAGTTAGAGCGAATATCGACACCGTGTACTGGGGGTTGGTTTCCAAGTGGCTGGTCAAGAGCGAGATTCTCTGACCCAAGTCTGTTGAGCATATCCTTGAGCGCCACTAAAGACTCTACTTCAACGAGGTGACCAGCAATAGCCTTGACCTCATCGCCCTTAGGCTGAAGTTTCTGGAAGGCCGAAGCAATTTCCGCAAGCGCCTGTTCCCAAGTAGCCGGAACAAACTTGTCATCCCTCCTTACCAAAGGCATAGTCAATCTCTGAGTCTTAAGCCCATCGCAAGCAAAACGGGTCTTATCGTTAATCCATTCCTCGTTAATATCGTCGTTCAACCGAGGGATAACACGCATGACTTCCATCCCCCTGGCGTCCACACGGATAGCCGATCCCAAGGCGTCAAGGACGTCAATTGACTCAACAGGCTTTAACTCCCAAGGCCTCGCACGGAAAGCGTATGGCTTCGAGGTCAAGGCTCCAACAGGGCAAAGATCGATAATGTTTCCAGAGAGTTCCGAGTCGAGATTCTTCTCCAAGTAAGTGCCTATTTGCATGTCGTTCCCTCTCCCAGTAGATCCAAGTTCCGGAGCACCGGCAACATCATTGGCAAATCGAATACAGCGGGTACAGTGAATGCAGCGATTCATAGATGTTTTGATAAGAGGTCCAATATTCTTATCCTCCACAGCGCGCTTTCCGCCAACTTCATGGAAACGGCCTCTATCAGCCCCAAAGCGCATTGACTGATCCTGCAAGTCACATTCGCCTCCTTGGTCGCAAATAGGGCAGTCCAGCGGGTGGTTGGCAAGCAAGAACTCCATTACTCCCTCTCGGGCTTTGTGTACTAATGGAGAATTAGTCTTAACTACCATACCAGGCGCTACAGGCCTGTGATACGGTCAGCAAGTATATTTTCAAATCAAGATCCCATTTAACCAACCAAGCACAAGACGCCACCGGCTTAGGCGCCCTCTCAACCTCAACCAAGCACATACGGCAATTTCCAGCAATCATCAATTTTTCCTGTTGAAGCCATCAGCCCCCTGATCCGATATTTTGTTTAATCTTTTTTTTTGTTGAAGTAGCAGTCGAGGGACGTTACATGATAGCAGTACCGGGGAATAGTAATTCCCGCCTTCTCGCAAGCTTGAATCAGAGCCGCTCCCGCTTCAATATTGACCTTTTTTCCGTCAATTGTGATTTCTACATCGGCAGAGGCGAGTGGAGTGGAGGCGAAGGTCCTCCGGGCCGCCGGCGAAGTCGCGAGAAGTCGGCCCGAAGGCTTCAGGCTCCGTAATACTCTCTGTCGCATCATCGTAGATGAATTGGGGTCGACAGAAAGGAGAGAGGAGAGATAGGGCGAACAGACAAATGAAAGTGGGGCGAATGGAGGGGACCTCAAGTCGTTGCGGTGGAGCGGGACCAATAGCATCCCAGCAATACAAATCATATTGTATTATTACTAATCCTCCGATATATTGATTCACAGATGGTCACTCGCCACTTGCTCATTTGTATCATAATCAAATGATTCTAGAGCTCCTATGCAGCCTAGATTTCTCCCCAAGTCTCGCCATTTAAACTGTGCGCTATCCTACGAATTTTTCCACTGTTTCGTAAGAGCCGAGCCAGCCGAAGCTCTCCGTGCAAAGACCAAAGGTAAACCAGCGGTCTGGATGCGATTCTCGGGTACCAGTAGACAAATCCATTTTGATGCACGTATGGGAAAATAATCTTTAGGGTATTTTCAAGGTTGACACAGGAATATGGGCTTGAGGGAAAACTCCTGTATTCAATTCCAAAACTCAGCCAATGTGCAGTTGCCTTGCCAGTAATATTTCAGACCACAAGAGTGCATGATACGCTCTTACCTCGGGGGTGGTTCAAATCGGGTTTATCGTGCACGAAGAAGGGCGCCTTTCTGTCTATAGCACCAGACCAGAAGAGAGAAACTTATCCAACTTTCTGGGAAATCCTAATCCCATTTATAGGTATTTTGGGGGCGAGTTAAAACTCTTGAGAAAGAGATGTCATATACAGTGTCACTATCAACACTTTAACCAGGGAAATCCCAGAGTAGTCCCCCACCCATTCTATACCCAAAGGCGAGAACAACAATCTTATATAGGTCACACCTGGTATTAAACTAGATATCATCATAGGATCCATAGATCCGGACCTAGCCACACCGCCCAACTTCAATAACAATTTTAACAAGAATCGCCCAAAGAATGACTCTATTGCCCACCGATTCGGGCTGTATCAATGACTATAGAATAAATTACTGACTTGCTTGTATAGGTGCCCCAATTCCATCAGTCATCCTCCAAAAAATTGTGAAACTAATCAACCTATGCATCTGTATTAAATGGAAATCTTCAAGTAATGAAACGTTCAAAAGCAATGCCACTCGCAAAATGCCAACCTCCCAACGATATAAACTAAAAAATTACAGGGTTTTTGGAACAAATTGGTGTCTGGACCCCGAAGTGCTGCTGGCCTCTTTCGTCGTTTATTTACCTGGGTCTCTAAGCCTAATTTTTCTACTCTAGTGCCCTTCGAGCTCGTTGTGCAAAGACTCTGATATCAAGACAGAGCTTGTGGGCCCTCTTTCATACACGGTTCAGAAGTGGGCAGTTGGTAACGGTTTTGGACGAACCCGGACAAAATATGCAACCAGCAACCCACTATTCCTCCAATAAAAACCCTCCACTAGTCCACTAGTATCTGAGAAGAATATAGGAATGAATGGTTAAAGAGAAGTGCCGCCTATCTAACAGAATGAGCTTTTTTCGCTTTTATGGTTACCAATGTCAGAGGAATTCGTGCTCCCTTAGCTATCATACCAAGTGCAGTATCTCTTGTCATTGGTGTGACATCTATCAGGTTTTGTGTCACGATCGAATGCCTGACCCCCAGAGGGCAAATATCTTGTCACGTGCTAGTCATTGAGAAAGTTCCAAGATGAGCACTTGTAAATAGAAATAAAAGTAAAAATAAAATCTCTACGAGCGATAATATTATTTTTTATTAATTCTGTAGCATCATATTAGACAAGTCCTAAAATCGAGCAATCATAAAAATTTATAGCAGGCTAGGGGCGAGGTGAACAAGCCGAACCCCTAGGTCCGCTCGCACACACTAGTACGCATCTGGAAAAAGAGCAAAAATTAATAAGCGACAAACCTTCTTTCTCTGTCTCTTCTCCCACCTTTCAAGTTGACGACGCCGTATCCATAACTCAACAAACACTCACTCGTCTCCACAAATTCTCTCCTTGCTATTCACGCCTTCTCTGCAACTACTTCTTAAAGTACAAGCCATCTCGCTATAAAACCTCCTCGCTGCGGCAGCCGTCTTTTGCCTTGGGCCAGCATTTCATCAACCGTTACTTTGCTCCCCGCCACCCGAACCTTCCCCTCCACCGTCACACGGTATCTATTCGAATTGATCCGCCTTAACGTTTAGGCTTTTTCCGCAGCCACTTCAACACAGTCGGTCATTGTGGAATAATAAGCCACACCGACTGTGTCGTAGTAGCTGCTCTCCTTGGGACCCTGGGTCCCAAAAAAACCGGCATAATCATGAACAACTACATTGCGGTGCCTGCGGTTCCAAGCAGCACCCAGCTCCGGGGGAGAAGAGAGAGCGCTAGTGCATATGTTCCGCCTCCGGCTGTACCAATGGGTTTTGCATCTCAACGCCCAGTGATGCAAGTGCCGTCTCCCCCGGTCGTTGTTACATCCTATCCGACACCACCACCACCACCCATTCACCATATTCCCCAGGTAGCCCCTCCCCCTTCCCCTCCCC
>Ga0307507_10001755_pt1 | contig 47783 bp, 23 predicted proteins | sample 7_EM_MG_FD_207223 | JGI IMG/M metagenome (GOLD analysis project Ga0307507, IMG submission 207223) | Populus trichocarpa ectomycorrhiza microbial communities from riparian zone in the Pacific Northwest, United States - 7_EM | ecosystem: Host-associated > Plants > Roots > Unclassified | place...
AAGACGTTGCGCGATCGATCGTAAGGGTTGAGGGCGTAAGGAGGTGATATACCCTCGCGTAGCTGACATAAGCTGTACGCGAGGTGTACGCGAGAGCACGGGGTTCTCCTATGGAGGCCCCTGCGGTTGGGTTCCGTGACAAGCAGTATCTAATATACTTCTACCTTACCGACCGTACGACTATAAGATTAAGATTGAGCTAGATAAGGAAGAAACTATAAGGTGAGGATGTGGATAGGGAGTCTAATGATAGAACAATAGGGTATATTGTATATACAGAGACGAATCCTTAAGGGAGAAGAAGGAGTCTAAGGTGCGAGGTAAGGAAGGGATTTCCCTAGGCACGTGCAGCGCACGTGCCTTACAGGCGAGTCGTATGCGAGTCGGCTGTGCCTCGCAGCTATATAACTATCTGCTCAGGTTTCACCTAACAATGCCCCCCCCTTTGAAAGGATCGTCCCCAATCCTTCACATACTTAAGCCTCAATAAAACCCCATAAAAACCTTAATAAGGAAAAAATTAGAAGGGAAAGAGCGTCCTGATTTTGCATATGGAAAGATGGGTATATAGAGATTCCGCCAAGTTCTGCCAAATTCCGCCAAATTCTGCTAAATTCCGCCAAATTCTCGCTTGCACAAGCAGGTCGCTGGTACCTTACGGGTAGGTTATAGGTTATTCGCATACAGCCAGATTTATAGACGGTAAGGCTATATACCCATTAAATCCACCGCTGACCCACGCTTTAGCCTTACGCTATACCGGCGTAGCGCCGTGTATACTTCGCGGGTAGGTTATAGGTTACTTACATACAGCCAGATTTATGGACGGCAAGGCTATATACCCGTTAAATCCGCCGCTAACCCATGCTTTAGCCTTGCGCGTTATCTACGTAGTACATGCGTGGAATAGTATACGTCAGTATAGGCATAGACGTAGTCAGGTCGCGATGCGCCTGCGCACGATGTGCGTTCAGGGATATACGGTATCCGAGCCTTCTTTCTGACGTTAGGTCGCGATGCGCCTGTGCAAGGTGTGCGTTTAGGGGCATGCGTTATCCTAGTCTTATTTTCTAACGTAGGGTCGCAATATCCTGCGCACGATGTGCGTTTAGGGTATGCGTTATCCTAGTCTTAACATCTGACGTCAGGTCGCAATATCCTGCGCACGATGTGCGTTTAGGGTATGCAGTATCCAAGTCTGACATATGCAGTCTGCTAAGATGGCATAGAGTAACGGACTAGGTCTAGGGAGAGTACTTTTAGCTGCTTTGGGGTTATAGCATACACAGTATGTTAACGAATCAAGCTTCGTCACCATTGTACGCCATAGCCCCGCCTATAAGTTGCCGGCAAGTCGCCAGGGAGTCACCGGGGAGTCGCCGGGTTGCGTTAGAGTGTGGCTTATATAGGATATTGATGAATTAAGCTTCACCCCATACATATACCGTAACTCTTGCTGCAAGCATTAGCTTATTCCTCAATCCCTACATCCTCTGCCTTTCTTTGGTACAGGCTATATCTCAGCAGCAGCGCTTGCCTTTCACTTACGCTTTAGCCGCAAGGCTAGGTAGTAGCACACTAGCTTTATAAAACGGTCTATAAGGATAAGGAGGTGTCTTAGACTTAGGGAGATCCGTAATGAAGTTAAGTGGATAATGCTGCTAGGCTCAGGTGGGGGCCGTAAGAGGCTGTAGCTCACCATAAGGTGTATGGCGGCGTAATGGAGCGTTAGCAGGCATCATAGTTACCTAGGTGTTTGCGGAAGTCCCTAGTAAGGCCAGACCTTATTATGCCTTAGGAGTCCTTAATTATATTACCAGTAGGAACTCGCCCCTAGGTTATCTAATCGCGCATAGAGCGTGTAAAGGCGTCCCTTATATCCAGATGGCAACCAGTAACTTAGGGGTAACCCTCAAAAGCCATTTCAGCTAAGGTAGCTACTACTATCACTTGCCGTAGCATGAGGCTCTGCGTAAAGCCAGTGCCAGCGAGGTAACGTGCAATACGCAGGTTACTCGCAGGTTTGTTACAGGGGACCGTGGCCTAGGTTAAGGGTCTAGCGCCATTAGGTTAGTTAAAGTCTAAATAAGAATAGCAGGACACTCTGGTTCGCTGGCGCTAGGTTATTAGTATAGTAGCACCAGGGCCGCCCATAAGGCCTATAACCTGCAACTTTTGGTATAGTATAGGCATAGATGTAGTCAAGTCGCGATATGCCTGTGCAAGGTGTGCGTTTAGGGGTATACGGTATTCGAGCCTTCTGCCTATCTAACGTTAGGTCGCAATGTCCTGCGCATAATATGCGTTTAGGGTATACAGTATCCTATTCTGATGTCAGGTCGCGATATCCTACGCACAATATACGTTTAGGGTATGCGGTATCCTAGTCTCGTTCTCTGACGTTAGGTCACAATATACCTACGCACAATATACGTTTAGGGTATGCGGTATCCTAGTCTCATTCTCTAACGTCGGGTCGCGATATACCTGCGCACGATATACGTTCAGGGTATGCGTTATCCTAGTCCTAGGTGGCTTGCTGCCAGTAATCTTTACTATGGCTGTCTGCGTTCCTTATATAAGTCGCATACATAGCACCAGCGTCTAGGGGGTCCTTAGAGCCATCTAGCTGTTGAGTAGTCTCCCCAGGAGTTTGGTTAGGAAAGTATCGCCTTCCTAAGGTTCTATCCTCTAAACCTAACCCTACGGAGCTTAAGGTACGACCGCGCTTTAAGTGTAAGGATTTGCTACTGCCAGCTACACAATCTTCCATAAGCTTTATAGTATTAAGCAGTTGCTCTACACGGCGGATTTCTATAAAGAGGTTTTTAGCGGTTCTCACCCGTGCAGCAAAGTTCTGGCGGAAGAGCTCTGCTTATAGGTAGGTTGGGAGGCACAAGAACCAAAAGTCTACCTGTTAATTAGGGTCGACAAAAGAGGTGTATAAGAAGAGGTCCTCTAAGCTACGCATATAGGCTAAGAAGGTGTTAAACTTCTAGTTCTCCTTTATTACAGTTATATAGTACACAGTAGCATTTTTAAAGCGTCTTACTATAGGGTTCTTAATCTAGTCTTAGACTATAGTCTTAAATTCATTCCATAGTAAAGGACCTTTATCTTTAGTGCCTAGCCAGCAATGCACTAATTGGGCAATTATCTTCTCTTTTATAAGACCTTCAACGGCCCAGCATATACGTCGCTCGCAGTCGTAGTCAGCGTTATTAATCTTAAATCGGTTCTCAATTGCGGCAATCCACCGGTTAAACCTCTGTTAAGTAGTGCCACCAATATTAGGTGGTAACTTCTTAACTAGGGCGTTAAGATTTATTCGGCGTATGCGCTTAATGCGTAACTTATACTCTTTACTAGAGAGGCAACGGGAGGGCTTTATTAAATTAATAATGCTCCGTAAGTTGGCTATTTTCTTAGCCAGCTTATCTAGCTCCTTTGGGTTAGCAGTATTTAGTAGGACGCTGGTAACCTTACTAAGCTCCTATTAAGCCTAGGTATATAAGTTAAACTAGTCTCTAGCATTCATAGATATCTAATTGTCTTAAGATTTGGAAAGTGGCTTAGATATTACTAGTATAGAGGCTTCGTCTGCACTAGATCCTAAGGCGTTTTGCCATTATATCGCGGGCATATTACCGTTAAATATAGGCGTTAATCTTGTCTTCGGAGGCATTATAGGAAAATTAAACCGGCTATCCTCCCAAGGGGATTAGTAAGAATTCAAATGTAAGGTAAGAATGTGGATAGGGAGTCCAATAATAGAATAATAGGGTATATTGTATATACAGAGACGAATCCTTAAGGGAGAAGGAGGAATCTAAGATGCGAGGTAAGGAAGGGATTTCCCTAGGCGAGTCGCATGCGAGTCGCCTGTGCCTCGCAGCTATATAACTATCTGCTCAGGTTTCACCTAACAGAAACCCTTAGCTATAGCCCCCTCTGTTAGTAATTTATTGCTAAATTATAGGCTATAAAGCAGTACCTTATTAATAACCTAGATAAGGGCTTTATTAAGCCTAGTTAAGCCCCTTTTGACTTACCTATTCTCTTTACTAAAAAGGCAAATAGAAGACTTTGTTTCTGTATTAACTACTATAAGCTTAATAATATAACCTATAAAGACCGCTACCTACTGCCTTTACTTAATAAGACTCTAGCCTAAATAAGTGGAGCTAAGATCTTTATAAAGCTTAATATTTGTTAGGCTTTTCACTAAATTAAAAATAGACCCTAGATTAGAGGATCTTACTATATTTTAGACCCGTTATAAAATATATAAATATAAAGTACTTTTTTTAGACTAACTAACGGACTGGCTATATATTAGCGATATATAAATAATACACTATTTAACTACTTTAATAACTTCTATATAGCCTACCTAGATAATATTATAATCTACTTTAAGAATAAGTTAGAACATAAGGGGTATGCCTATAAAGTCCTATAACGGCTCCAGAAGGCTAGCCTCTATACCAATATTAAGAAGTTAGAATTTAGTGTTAAGCATATAAAGTACTTAAGGTTTATTATTAGTACGGACGGAATTAAGGCAGACCTAGAAAAGATGGCCGTAATTAACTAGTAAGAACTCCCACGGACTATAAAAGGGGTACAGTTATTCCTAGGTTTCTATAACTTCTACCAACGCTTTATTAAGAACTATAGTAGAATTATTTAACCTCTTATCTACCTTACTAGAAAGGACCAGCCCTTCTACTTTAATACCGTATATAAGAAGGCCATTAATAAGCTTAAAAGGCGGCTCTCCGCTCCGTTACTTGCCCATTTTTACCTAAATGGCCCTTAATACCAGAAACTGACGCATTAGATAGTATAATAGCTGGCGTTTACTCCTAAAAATAATTAGACGGAGAATGGTACCCCCTTTGCTTACTGTTTAAAGATTATAGTAGATACTAAGCTAAACTACCCAATCTATGACAAAGAGATGCTGGCTATTATCTCTAGCTTTTAGTACTAGCGAATAGAGTTAGAAGGTGCCCCTAAGCCTATTTAGGTAGTTTTAGACTATAAGGCCTTAGAGTATTTTATAATAATAAAGGCCCTTACGGCCCGGCAGGTGTGCTAGGCAAAGGTCCTATTCTAGTTTAACTTCTTAATTATATATAGGCTAGATACTACTAACCGTACGGATACTCTTATAAGGCGCAAACAGGACTTAGATAACTAGGTAGCTGTAAAGATCTTATTATAGACTTAGATACTACAATAATTAGAATACCTTAACCCCTAAATATGGGTAGAACTAAATATTAACCCTTTAAACGCTAATATATGTTCTATTAATTCTATAGAACCTAACCTTATTAATAAACTACTATAGGCAAACCGTACGGCCCCTTCTTTACAGGAGTATTGTAAGAAGGTAAAGGATAATACTAGCCTATAGTCCCTCGAAAATGGACTGCTTAATGTTACGGTACTGGCAGATTGCCGTTAAATTGCCGTTACGTACGGCAAATTGCCGTTACGTGACCGAAGGGTTATATATAGCTTCGAGTGGCGCTTCCGTCCCTGCCCTTTCTTTTCTCTAGCTTTGGATCCTCGTTTATAGACAATCCAATTGTACAGGCTCGCGCGTCCCTCTTGCCGTGCTCGTGCTTTAATTAACTAAGTCGCTAATATTATCTAAAGCTAGTAGAAGAAGTAAGAGCTCTCCGCAAGGAGGTAGCCCCTATTAAAGAAACTTACGCAGAGAGGCTAAAGAAGGACCTCCCCTCTTCGTCCTCCTTACCTCACTTATCATCACTATCGTCTATCCCTCCTCCTTCTAGTAGGGTAACTAGCAGCACACCTAGCCCTAGCTCTGCTTCTACTAAAAGTAAGAAAAAGCAGCTATAAGAAAGGAGGCCAGTCCTAATTATAGACTAAAAGGACCAACCTCTAGATACCTTCTCTATACGAAATAAAGTCAATTAACTATTTGCATCAAAACTGCAAGTAGAAAAACCGGTTTTAGCGTCTATAGCTAGAACTAAAGGAAAATAAAACATTCTCCTTATGACTATAGAAGAGTATAATGTAGATTTCCTAGTTAAATATAAGGAGATCTTGTATAACTGCTTTATCTTTTAAAGAGAACAAAAACTAGAACTATGGGTTTAAATTATAGCCCACGGTGTTCCTACCCCACCATTTCTAAGAGAATGAGGCTTTAAGCTTCTAAAAGAAGAAATTAAGACCTTTAGTCCTATAAGGATACAAGGACTACCTAAATGGATCTTATTTAGTGTAAAAAGACATAATCCACAGACCAGATTTGGCTTTATAGTTTTTACTATAAAGAGCGAGGAAAAAAGATAAGAAATCCTTAAGCAAAAAGAGATTTTAATTACAGGTACAGCTACTAAGGTAGTAAAATACCTCGAAGTCTCTCTTACTATGCAGTGCACTAGCTACCAAAAATTTGGCTATATAGGAGATAGATGCTCTGCTAGGGCCTGTAGATTTTGTGCGGCTATATATCTATCTAAAGACCACGCATATCCTACCTGTATAATAATAGAAAAGCCTTACAAGTATACTACCCCTCTTTGCATTAATTGTAAAGAAAAACACTTTACTAATAGTAAAGACTATAAGACTCTTAAATCAGCTAAACTAGTATATAGTACTAGCGCGGAATATTCTATAGAAGAATAGATAAAATAAATAGGATTTTAGAAAGAGGCAACTCCTACTAGATTTTTAGTAAATAGACTATAGAGAGCAAAAGGATAGAAATAAACTACAAATTGGACATAGATAGATATAAGGGTTTCTTAATTTCTTATAGTCTTTTCTATTGTTTTTAAACTACCAATTAGTTGTTAGCAACCTAGTGTTCTGCTAGGAAGCGGTAAACTACTAGTTTAGAGGTTTATAAACTACTAAGATATAGCTACTAGTATATTTTAAGCTGCCTAGAAAGGATTTATGTATATAGAACTATAGCGCTATAGCCTAGAGGCTGCATGCGCAGTATTATACATAGTATAATACAATGGATAATAAATAAATAAAAAACGCCTAGTAATATAGATTTTAATCCTTTACTATAGCAGCCTTATTGCGAAAAGAGCGTAAAAAGTAGAAGTAGTACCTCTTTGCTACAGCGGAGCCTTTCTTTAATCTTAAGTAGTAGGATTTAGTGCAATTACAGTGCTGTTAAAATTAATTAAGGTAGATAGTAAGAAGCTTACTAGTATTAAGTTGTTCTTTGTAGCTAAGAGTAGAAGAATATTAAAGATTGAGAGGCCTAGATTGATTAGGATTTATTATAGATATAAAAGTAGCTTAGTACTTAGTAAAAGCCGCCCTTAATTTAATAGCTAACGGATTTAGCTCTAGGGCTATTAAACTCCATAAAAAGCCATATATATAGCCGCTACCTTATACCTCCCACTTATATTAGGACTAAAAGTCAGTGCTATTAAATATACCTATAAGTATATACTTCCTAAATAGATTAAAGCGGTGATATAGCTAGTAAGTAGCAATATATAGATTATTATTAAGATTTCGAGAAGTAATCTGGTAGCGCTAAGCCTTATTAGTAGCTTTATATTTATTAAATAGAGGCATATAAGAGTGTAGATTATACTAATATAGATTAGTAGCGCTAAGTATAAAGAATAGAGACCCGCTTTTAATTATTTTAGTATAAGCTATAAGCTTGTTTTTCTTCTACTTCTAGTAAGGTCTAGTACCCTTAAGCTTCTATATATGCTATACAATCTTATTTAGAACCTAGTTACTCTTACTACTATTTATAAAATTACCAAGCTCGTTTAAAGATAGACTATTCTTATTTAATTAGCCGTAAAGGAAGCGGGTGGCATTAAAGGCTTACTCTCTTATAATCTAATTAAATATATAGTAGTAAAATAAGGAGTAGTAGCCAAACCGACTATCTTAATACTTAAGTATATACTTAGCGTATATAGCTAGGGTAACTATATAGCTTTATAGCATGTTAAAATCTACTTTACTATAAGGAAATAGAGTAGGAGGGGCGCTGCGTATAATAGAACTAGCTAATCGCTTAGAGAGAAGTGTCTGTCGTATAGTGAAAACCTCTAGGCCCAGTTATAGGTTTTATTAATATTAAACCTCGTAATATAATGGCTCTAGTTTATTAGGATTAGGCGCTAGATTAGGAACCAAAGTATCTAGTATATTATTATTAAATTCGCTATCTAGTATATTAGTACTAAGCTGGGTAGGCAGAGGATTAATAATAAGAGGATATTATATAGGAGTAGTAGGGTAAGTTATTGGGCTACTAGAATTAGACTTTAACTTATTAATATAAGGTAGCTAGTCTAATATAAAGCCATTTTTGGGTAAGCTGGTAAGCTAGATGCTATATATTTTAACATTACAATAATTAGAATAATTAACCTTCAGAAAGTAAAGCTACTATACTATAGCAGAGCGCCTTATAGTATACCGCTTAGTAAACCGCCAACTTAGGTATTTGTTACCCTCTACTGCTACAGGCCTTATAACTAGTATATTAAGTTTAGTAGGTAGCCGTGGTAGCTGCCTTTAAGTCTTTAGTATATTTTAGCCAAAGTAGCAAACATGGCTAGTATAGCAGTATTACTAACCGTGTATATGTACAACTTATAGATAAACGTATACGCGCCTAATTAGAAGCTCCTCTACCGCGGTAAGTATAGGTAGAAAGCTAGGAATAGGCCCCAGATTAAGCCCGTTGCTTTTACTAAATAGGGGAGAAAGGGTTAAACCCTTAAGGCTATTGGCGTCCTTAATATAGGCTTTATATACACCTATATTATTACCCTCTATAGCTAGACCCATTTGGAACCACCGCTCTTTATAATAACTACACATTTCTATATATTTAGCCTATAGTATACTCCTAAACTTCTTAATTCGCTTCTAATTAACAGCTGAAACGGGTAGTAGTATAGCTGTAGTTAGAGCTTAGCGCGAGGGAGCTTGCCGCGAGGGAGCTTACCGTAAGGAAGGTGGTATTAGTAGTAGAGTAGGTATAGGAGCTAGTTCCAGCAAGGACGTATATAGGCCATCTAAAGTGCCTCTTCTACTATATAGAGTTTTATCTATAGTATATAGCGAAGGAGTAGACAAGTGAGCTTTACCCCACCGATTATCACGGCGACTCAGTCAATCGAGACTCTAGCACTGTAATACAACAAGCGCAAGCCTGTATAATTGGAATGTCTATAGACTTAGATATCAAGATAAGGAGCAGAAGAAGGTCGTGGAAAGGACACGTCTATATACATGGAGCCAAGACGTAAGCGAACCCCCTGACTAGGCCCTATCCAGGTTACGCACATTAGTGTTATAACACCGATTAAGAATGCGGTACTCCCGTTATATTGCCCTAATTGTCTTCCGCCGTTAAGCTCTTTTAGGGGTATCTTAGCTATTCCGGCCGCGAGGTAGGAAGGCATTCTTAGTATCGGTTTTAGGTAGAGTAGTTTACCGGCGTCTTGCAGGACAATTCTTAGTAGGAGAACCTAACTCTATAAGAGCTCTCCACTTATTTAAATTATATTTGGAGGCCTAGAAAGGTAAACAAAAGTAGAAGTAATATATAGGGAAGACGCGCCTTTAACCGATATAACCGGTATAGCTTTAAAAGCTTCTTTAAAGGGCCGTCTTTAACAAAGTTAAGGCGGGGCTTATGTGTTACGGCGCTGGTGGAAAACGGTGGATCTTGGCAGACGTGGATTATGGTAGACGCGAGTCACGTGACTCGAGGACCGCATAAAATATCGAGCGGCGCTGCTATTCTTCTCCTTCCTTTCTCTAGCTTTGGATCCTCGTTTATAGACTACCAATTGTACAGGCTTGCGCGTCCCTCATACCGTGCTCGTGCCACGATTGACTGAGTCGCTAACATTATACAAAGCTAGAAACTCTCCAAACCAGACTGCAAGCACTTCACAAACGGCCCGTAACACCCCGGCACGATCTGCAACTCCTACGGCACCAGCCGTACAGCCCGCCGTTAATTCAGCAGCTAGCCGTGCAGCTAGTCCTGCTGCGGGTCCGGCGCACACTCGGCCCACGTACAACGACCCCCGTAAACAGGCCCTCAGCAATCAAGGAGCTTGCTTCTTATGCGGCCAGAAAGACCACTTTGCAAAGAATTGCCAGACAAAGGCAAAAACGGGCGAGGTTCTGTTAATTTAGGAGGACAGTATAAAGTTAGAAAAAAAGAAACCCTAGAGGAAGACTCCTCTCTAGGGTTAAAAGGGATTAATATATTACATATTAATCTAGGTTAGCTAGTTAGTAGAAGAAGCTGCACTATCCCTTATACCTTATTCTGTAATAAATATTAAGTTTTAACCTCTGCTTTAGCTAACTCTAGAGCAAATACTTTTACCTTAATAGACACCTAGTATACTATAAAGCTGGCTAACTTTTTTAATGCACCCTTTAAAGAACTGCCTAAACCAATTCCTATTCGCGGGTATAACGGATGGATAGGACCACCCATTATAACTATCTTATGGATTTACCTCTGTGTAGATAGATAAAGGTAGTATAACATCCCCTTTCTTATTACGGACCTAGGAAGCTATAATATAATCTTAAAAAGAAAATGGCTAGCCTATTTAGGCTTACAGCTTAATATATAGAGTAGACGGCTTATCTGGCCTAAAACCCTACCCCTAACACCCTCTTTTATAAAGGAAATTAGCATTATAATAAAAAACCTTATACAACTATAAATAGACACTATTTACCAGGCCGATACTATATATAGGGACTAGGCTTTTAAAAAGAATATATAGCTTAACCTATAACAGATCTATATACTATACCACCCCCAGACTACCTATATTATGCCACCTATACTAGAGATTAAAAAAGTTAGTAAAAAGCTAGTAGAGTTCCCTATAGGGAACTCAGGCCCTATATAGCTATAAAGAATAGTAAGGAGTATTAGACGCTATACTAAACGTATAAACCAGAGGGATAACTTATAAAAGATGGAACAGAAGCTAAAAAAGATTATAAACCCTAGGCCGCAAAATATAGCCTAATAATAGTCTATAAAGAAACCTATAGGCCTCCTACTAGTTAATATCTGCTGTATTAGCGCCGTAGGATTCTATTAGAACTTAGTCCAACCTAATACTATTACCTTTACTATCAGCTTATATAAAATTAATTAAATAATTAAGGAAAAGGAAAATAAGCTTAGTAAATAGGAAGGCGAGCTTATAGATAAAAAGCTAGTAGAACAGAAACTACCCCATTAATACTAGAAATTTAAGGACGTGTTCTCTAAGGTAGTATTAGATATACTCCCGCCTTACTAACTGTATAACTATAAGATTAAGATTAAGCTAGATAAGGAAGACACACTTAACTATAGCCCCCTTTATTAGTAGTCTACTACCAAATTATAGGCTATAAAGTAGTACCTTATTAATAACCTAAATAAGGGCTTTATTAAACCTAGTTAAGCCCCTTTTAACTCGCCTATTCTCTTTACTAAAAAGCTAAATAGAGGACTTTGTTTCTATATTAACTACCACAAACTAAATAATATAACCTATAAGGACCGCTACCTACTGCCCTTACTTAATAAGACTTTAACCTAAATAAGTAGAGCTAAGATCTTTACTAAACTTAATATCTATTAGGCCTTTTACTAGATTAGAATAGACCCTAAATTAGAAGATCTTACTACATTTTAGACCTATTATAGAATATATAAATATAAAGTACTTCCTTTTAGACTAACTAATAGACCGGCTACTTACTAGCAATATATAAATAATATACTCTTTAACTACCTTAATAACTTCTATACAGCCTACCTAGATAACATTATAATCTACTCCAAAAATAAGTTAAAACATAAGGAGTATATCTATAAAGTCCTACAACGGCTCCGCAAGGCTGGTCTCTAGGCTAATATTAGGAAATCGGAATTTAGTATTAAGCATATAAAGTACCTAGGTTTTATTATTAGTATAAATAGAATTAAGGCCGACCTAGAGAAAACGGCTGTAATTAACTAGTAGACACCCCTATAGACTATAAAAGGGGTGCAATTATTTTTAGGTTTCTATAACTTCTACTAACACTTTATTAAGAACTACAGCAAAATCACCTAGCCTCTTAACCGCCTTACTAGGAAAAACCAGCTATTCCACTTTAATACCATTTATATGCAGGCCTTTAATAAGCTTAAAAAACGGCTGGTATTAGCTCCCCTACTTACCCACTTTAACCTAAAACGGCCCTTAATACTAGAAACTGATGCCTTAAATAGCGCAATAGCCGGCGTTTTCTCCTAAAAGTAACCGAATGGAGAATAGCACCCTATTATATACTATTTAAAAACTATAATAAATGCTAAGCTAAACTACTATATCTATAATAAAGAAATACTAGCTATTATCTCTAGCTTTTAGCAATAGTATATATAGCTAGAGGGGACCCCTAAGCCTATTAAGGTAGTTTTAAATTATAAGGCCTTAGAATACTTTATAACAACTAAGGCCCTTATGGCCTAGTAGGCACGCTAGGCGGATATCCTATCTTAGTTTAACTTCTTAATTATATATAGACTAGGCGCTATAAACCGTACAGATGCTCTTATAAGGCGTAAATAAGACCTAGGTAACTAAGCAGCTATAAAGATCTTATTATAGACCTAGATACTACTATAACTAAAGCACCTTAACCCCTAAATATAGGCAGAGCTAAATACGGACCCTTTAGATGCTAAGATATATCCCATTAACTCTATAGAACTTAACCTTGTTAATAAACTACTATAGGTAAACTATACGGCCCCTTCTCTACAGGAGTACCACGAAAAGGTAAAGGATGCTACTAGCCTATAGTTCCTTAAAAACAGACTACTTAAGCACTAGGAACGGCTAGTGGTAGTAGAGGAACAAAACTTATAGACCTAGCTTATTACCAAAGTATATACCTAGGTCTCTACGGCCCACCCTAAAAAGAATAAGACCAATAAAATTATTAGTAACCGTTACTACTGGCCTAGAATGGTTATAGATATTAACCACTATATATAGAACTATAACAACTACTATAGGTCTATAATTCCACAGAATAAAACCCTAGGACTATTAAAGCTACTCCTAATACTAGAATGCCCCTAGCAGTATATCTTTATAGACTTTTATAAGCTACCTATGGACCGTAATAGATATAATATGGTAATAATCCTAGTTAACCACTTTAGTAAGCGCCTATTCTTAATCCCCTGTTATAAGGATATTAATGCCAAGGAGGTAGCCTAATTATATATCCATTATATCTACCAAATTTACGGACTACCAGATACTATTATATCCGATTATAGGCCGCAGTTTATATTAGCCTTCTAGAATAAGTTTACTTGGATCCTTAGTATTAAGCTAAAGCTTTCTATAGTATACCACCCCTAGACAGACAGTTAGACAGAGATTATAAATTAATACTTAGACTAGAGGCTCTGGCCCTTTATTAACTACTTCTAGGATAACTAGGGCAAACTACTACCCCTAATAAACTACGCCCAGGCAACCCTACCCTATAACTCTATGGGATTTATACCTATTTAGCTAGAAATGGGATACTTACCCTATATAAGCTTTAACTAGGAAAAACCGGAGGGCTATAGACTATACGCGAAAAACTGTTTTATAAGGAAGCCTAGCAATATGCCAAACACTTAGAAGAAGCTTAAACAGTAGCCTATATAAATCTAGAAAAGGCCTAGAGATTAATAAAATAGTAGGTAAATAAGCATAGGCGCGAGCCTAACTTTACTATAGATAATAGGGTCTAGGTTATAATAAAAAACTAGAAAATAAAACAGCCTAGCCATAAGCTAGACTATAAGATAGTAGGACCATATAAGATCTTTAATAAAGAAGGCAATTTATACAAGGTTAAGCTCCTAGACTTAATTAAAGTCTATCCTATCTTTTCGCTGGATAAGCTATAGAAGGCTATAAATAACCTACTACCTAGATAAAAGAATAAGCCTCCCCTGCTAATTTAAGTTAATGGCGATAATAAATAGGAAGTTAATAAAATACTAGCCTATAAACTAGTATAAGGAACGCTACAATACTATATCTAATAGAAAGGCTATAATCCAGACCCAACCTAGTACCCCGCCTGGAACTTTATAGGCTGCCCCTAAAGACTTAAAGAATTCTATAACTAATACCTTAATAAACCTAGACCCCCAAAGTACCTTAATAAGTGGATGGAGTGCTGGTATAGTGAAGACAATAGGCTGCCTATTGAGCATAAAGATAAGAATACCCCACAGATATAATATGGATATATAAAGCCTGAGGGCAGGCTTTTTTAGAGGGGGGGGTAATGTTACGGCGCTAGTAGAAAACAGTAGATCTTGGCAGACGTGGATTATGGTAGACATGAGTTACGTGACTTGAGGACCGCATAAAATATCAAGCGGCGCTGCTATTCTTCTCCTTCCTTTCTCTAGCTTTGGATCCTCGTTTATAGACTACCAATTGTACAGGCTTACGCGTCCCTCATGCCATGCTCGTACCACGATTGACTGAGTCGCTAACATTATGGATATAGCACTTACTGCGCTTAATTATAGTAGGATCTACTATATATATAATGTATATAGTAGTATTAATAGAGGTGTTAACGAAAAGGAAGATGCAATACTAAGATATTTTAACGTTTATAATATTTTAATGTTCATTACGTGGATTCTGCTATAACCTACTACCCGCAAGTTTTTTTCTAACCAATTAGAAGCTGGCTTGACGGCCAATCAGAAGCTGGCTTGGCGGGGTTTTGAATTCTAGGACACCTGAAAGTATAGACCACTCGTACCTCGGGTCAATGAGATAAACTATCTGTAGCTCCTCTAGCTCTTCTATGAGTAGTCGTGACACTTCATTTATAAGGTCCGTAACAGCTTCTAATAACGAATAACGTGGCTTAAATTAATTAATTCGCGGCGATTAAACCGAGGGGCAATATAAGGAGGGTAATATAGAGTAGGTGGGGATAATAAAGACATGCACATGCCTAGCGAACTGCATTATAGAAGAGCGAGGTGAATGACTTGTGGATATTTGTGGACGTAACATTGGTGAAGATAAAATTTAAAGGCGAGACATAAGCAAAGGCGACGTTCTGAATGTAAATGGAGATTGGACAAGTCACAAAGTGATAGAAAGGCTATATGGAGGACATCCAAAGAAATCTGTCTTGCCAATTTTGCACCATAGATGCCAAAACGACTCCAAAGCATGACCACAATAAACCATAAACTGTGGCTAACGTTGTCTGCAGCATATCGAGATTGTGTTAATAATCTATGGCTCACCTCTTCTAAAGCTTCATCTATCTTAGCTGTTGGCGCAGCAGATCGCCCTACTCATCTACTGACGTCAAGAACCATTTCCCTTACCTGTCCTCCTGTTCCTCTAGTGATCTTCCATTGACCTTCTGGCCATTCAGACCTTCTCTCAAAGCGTCTACCGCTTTCTCCAAGCTGCCCAAGCCTTCTGCACCACCTCTCTCGGTAACGGTCCTCCCTAGTAAATCATAGATTTCTGCTACTCTCCCAAGCACTTTCGCCTGCTCGCCCCACCCGCCGTCCTCCTCAAAGCACTGCCCAATCTGCACCATCTCCTCTACCCATCTGTACGCCTTGCCCGGACACGCAACCACGCCTCTAGCCGCCAGCTTGGCAGTCATGGGACTGTATTCAGAAAGGTAGCTTTGGAGCTCGGGCAATACGTTGAGCGACGATGCGGTGCTGAAGGACTGGAGAGCGAGTCCTGTAAGACCCTTCGTGAGGGACGCGAAGCAGCATTTCAGACCGGACGCGGTACCAATGGTGGGGGAGAGATATTTGGTATTTAATGTTTGAGCAAGATGGGGTCCATTTACCTCGGCATCGTGGAGGGGATGAGGGCCTGAGAGGGGGATGCCAGGTCGTTTCCACGACGTCGAATCGGCGATTGGAGAGGGAGGTAAGCCTATAATGCCGCCATCAATGAAACGGAGCTGTGGTGCGTGCGAACGGAAATTGGACTCAATTTTCTTGGCTGTAGTGGGTGATATGGCGTTGAGGTCAAGGAAGTATAGAGGTGGGAGGGATGCTGATCGAGGAGAAGGGGTTGTATTCAACGTAGCAATAATGCGGGCCGCGGTGGAGATGGCATCTCTCGGTGGAACGATTGAGAGGATGTAATCGCATTGTGCAACAAGCTCTACATCGGTGGTTACAACAGTTATTGAAGCTGAAGAAGCGCGTGACTGTGTTGAGGGGCTGCGATCCGCAACGTTTGTGAGGACGCGGTAGCTGTGGGCTTGGAGAAGTTTGGCGATGCCCAGGCCCATTGAACCAATGGAGAGAACTCCGACTGTCGCTAAAGGCGCAGACATAATTGATAGCAGGCGGAATGTCGCTGCTGTTGTCGAAGGTGGGCTTTGTTTTTCACAGGTAGATAAGATAATCTTTATATAGTCACGATACTCCCGCAGTGGGGTTGTCGATCCCGGACAGCCACTTCCAATGGCTATTTTGACAACATCATAAGCATGTAAACTGACCCATGTCAGTCCATCCTCCACGCAGTCATAAGGGTTTGAGATATCTGCCGACTACGTGGGAAAGCTTCTAAAACACTTCAAAGAGATTCGCCGCATCATTTTTCACATGCTGGGTGGTCCGATAAGCGTCATACTTTTTGTCATTCAAATTACACCTAATTAAACTTCATAGAGAAGCCATTTGTTGTTCAGCGCATCATTACAAGTCCGTAAAGAATTGGAGGGTATCGTCATTTCGAATCTCCCAAACTCAAGGCACTCCAAAAACACCTATCTTCGCAGTATCAATTTGAGCCGATTTCATAGCAGATGCGGGTTTGCATGATATGATAGAGCCTGCGAAGGCTTAGACGTGGGACCTGCCCCAGCGGCGGCGACTATTTTGCAAACGCTCAGTACAATGGCCAAGTAGAGTGACTGGAGCTCGTTTAACGGAGCACTTACTGGGTAGCAACGCCGTCAGTTGCAACGGTGCGGTTTTGGAGATGATGATAGACATAGAAGCCCTACAGGTTGTCAGTTGAGCTATTTGAACGGGTAGCGGAATCTTTACTTACTAGAATTGCGGAGGCAAGCCAGAAGCAAGCCGAGATGAAGCTGAAAGCCTCAGCGGCTTTCCACTGGCTGCAATACGAGCCATTGGTGAGCCCACCCCAATGGAAGATACCGCCACAGTTCATACGATGAATCCAATTGACGAACGCTCCAAATGCAGCGAACCAAGCGGCCGAGATGAGGAGATCGAATGGGTAGTGGAGGAATTGGCTGGTGAAGGGCAACAACCAAATCAAAGACAGAACGGCGCTGAGTACAGCGATGACTTCAGTGTAGATCTCTCTGCCCTCAGGACCAATATTGTATTTGTGATGCTGGTGCAGGAAATAGGCAACGATACCCATCACTACCTAACTGGAGTTCAGTAAAGCGCTGATGAGTTATACATCTCGTTGGTGACGTACTGCAGCGCAGACGAATTCGCCAAAGCGCAGGAAGACGGAGAAAATGCGTGACAAGAGCATGATTTGCTATAGATGCTTCTGAGAAACTGTTGGTGGATTCTAGAGGACTGGATGGTAGAGGCTACTGGCTCGTTGACAAAGGCCGATTGAAAGAGTTAAGGACGCAAGCGGGAGAGCGAGGCTTAAACTTAGGAATACAGATTCTTTGTTTGTTTTGCTGACGAGCAAAGTTGGTGAAACAATCAGAGATAACGTTAGGAGCCACGTAACTATTTATCGTTGACTACCCTCCCTGGCCTGGATGGGCATCATCGATTGCTCATTCCGATTTGCCCGCCCAAACGCACCTGCCACACGTCGATGCCATTCCATGTTTTCCTTTGGACATTTCCCTTTCAATGACCTCACAGAACCAGTCATCCTTGCTAAAATGAGCGAAACAAGCCTTGCGGAGAGTGGAGGGCCATCAGGTGATCAGGTGATCAGAGGTGTGAAAGACATGCTATGTCTCGCGCTCTTGCTGTGCGGTACGACCAATGTTCTGCAGCTCAAGCCACTCTGGGCAACTGGGCAGACAATCCAGAGTGGAGGGATGACCTGGCCGTCGAATCACCATGGAGCTGCCACAACTGTGGGTTCATGATCACAGCGAAAGAGGACGGGATGAGCGAATCACTGACGAGTGGAGAGATGTCTGTGAATCGGAAACCGGAATGCCAGGCAGCCGCCAAGGGAGATGGAATTGTCCAGAGCAACGTGGACAGGAAATGACTGCTAGGGCTAGAGACTTGGCTGCTTGTTCCATCAAAAAACCTGTCGTTGAGTAACCTGACAGGAACGCATCGGAATCGAGCAAGAAAAGCTCTCATCCGTGCGTTTGCTCCCAACCACGCCAACCTATCCTGGAGTACCTTTGCACCCAATCTCTCCATCCAACTTCCTCCCTATCAGCCATCTACGTACCGACGCCTCTTCCATACGCGTGTGCTACGCTCGACAACGCCTTCCTGTTCCTGTCAGATATTGCTGCTACGCGCCAACATGTACTCTTTCCTCGTGGACTATACGTGGCATCTATCCACTAGCGAAGTACCTCGTGCGCCCTGAAAACACAACAGCATTTTTCGGGGACAATCAAAGAATGTTCTAGCATGCAGAATTTTGGAGAAGTAAACAAACCCAAGGCCATTTAGCGCTTTGTACATGGCGCAAGATTCCCCTGACTAAACTACGTAAAACCGTCAGGAATCCGTTGAGCCAGCCCAACTATAAACATGCGAACTCCTTTCCCCTCCACGATCCTTTACGTTGAAGTCTTCATCTTCGTAACAGACTGCTCTGATTGCATCATTCCTTTCGCCAACGACGATACTCTCTTTGGCGTAACTGGTGAGGTCGGTGAGGTCGATGAAGCACCAGTTACCTTCGTCGGACTTGGCTCATAATCGTATCCGACAACGGTTCTCCCGATCTTCCGCGGCGGAGGATGCACATTGTGGACTTGGCAGCTGGCTCCACTTGAACTAGGGGGTGCGGGTGGAGGCTGAATAATCTGCTGCTTGCTTTGCTGCTTGAATTCCTTGAGCATATCGCCAAATGCCGCAATAAGTTTCCCCTGTCCTTCGCTGACCTGCTTGATCTGCGATGCATTTTGATCGATGGCAGATTGCAATACTTTCGTAATGGCACCATTGTCGTTTGTCTTGGATGGCGGAGCAGGCTCCGCTTGCTGCTGTTGTATACGCTTTTGGTTCTCCGCGAGCTCCTTGATCTCGGTGGTGTTCTTTTCCAGAGCAGACTCCATTCGTTTTATGATTGCGTCATAGTCCTCCGTTAGCTTCCTGACTTGGGAAGCGTTCTGCTCCATCATCTCGTCCATCTTCTTCTGGCTTGCTATCTGGCTTTCGACCAACTTTTCTACCAAATCCTTCATCTGCGAAGCACTTTGCTCACTTAGTTCCTTCGTTTTGTCTTTCTCCTCCGAACGTTCTTGCACTAGCGCCTTGATCTGATCCTGGTTTTCCCGCTGCCCATCAGCGAGTCCTTTCATATGAGAGCTATTCTCCTCTATCGTTTCCTGTAGACGGTTCAAATGTGTAGACAGCTCCGTCATATCAGTCCTTGCTACTCCTCCAATACCACCACCGCCTCCGCCGCCGCCGAGAGGAAACCCCTTCGCATCTTGCAATGGTATTGGATCCAACGGCTTCCCGCTTGTCCCTGTTGCATCTCCAACCTGCCCATACAACCACCGTGTTTTGAGATGTGCGAACTGCTTACTTCCAGCAGGTTTTGCAGGGAAATCGTCGCCGGAGAAGGTAAAAAGCTGGGGACCGTTTCGTGCTGCGGCGTCAGGATATTCCTGCTCAACCAGAGACCACCATTCGTCCGCCACGTCAGCGTTCTCAAAGATTAGGATATAGCGAGAGAATTTGTCATGGTCAGTCTGCAGTAGATTAGTATTTGTATAATACGCAATGTTGTTCGATGATGTTCTAAGTGCGTACTCTACGGGCATAGGCGTAAAACAAGCTGTTGCTTGCTCCAGTAGCCGTAATTAGACCCATATCCTTGGAGGCAAAGCTCACAGAGGAGGTTTGAATGGAATACGAGTAGCTATTCGTCTTCTGCTCGGAGCTCTCGCCTGATCCTTCTGCTGGGCGCGGCATTTCGTCGAGCTGAGGGGAACGTCTCCTGTACTTCAGGCGGAACTGGGTGGGCGAGAGTCGGAAAGACATTAGGAACAAGACGCCGCGCTCCTTAATACAAGTAGTTTAATAGGGAAAGATGCAAAAAGAAAAAGCTGACGCAATGCGCCTGAATTGATGAAGATGCCTTTTACTGCTTCGGTATTGCTACGCGACTTTTCTGCACACCAGTGAGGATTCGGTTTGGGTTTTCATAACGCAACTTTGCCAGATTGGCAAAGAAGAGATGCTATTTGCGGGTTGGGTTTGCAAGAAAAGTGGCCTACAGGGCCCTACTGCGGTCTACTGCGGCCTACTGCAAGTGACCAAGGCACACCTGTGCCGCTGTCGCAAAGGTACATGTAAGTGCATCTGCGACAGCGTCACGGGTAGCTTCAAGTTGGTGGTCAGAAGATCTAAGCGGACCGATCGACGATGGTGGGGAATTCCTACCTCCCCCCGAGAACTACCAAGACGGCACGCAGTTCGCCCCTCTGCTTCCCATTTGTCTCCCATTTGCCGGTGTTCTTTATTTTCCCTCATTCCTTTTTGAAGAAAGACCACTTTTAGAGATTTGCTTGATGGAAGCTTAAAGCAGTAATCACTAGCGTGTGGCGTGCAGCCAATCGCAGAGCTTGCATCTTAGCCTTGACATGGCCGCCAAAAGCTACCAGGCCTCTATATACGACAACCCTATATACATTTACATATACATTTACAAAAGCTCCAAGGACTGCTGTCACGGTCCTGGAAACGGGGGTAATTTCACTGTCGTCGTGGCATCAAAATCTTCCTTTGATTCTGATGTTTGGCTTCCTTTTTTCACCCCTTGACCATGTCTTCGATGACTTGTCTTACTCACATGTAACTCTAGTTCTATCTACAAGAGTCATGGCCAACTCCTATTTGCAAAAGCCGGAACAGCCAGATGTCGGACACTGACGTGGCTTGAGTCGATGAAACCTACTACTTTTTCCTAGCTACATCCTAGGGCTGGGAACACTGCCACGTGGATCAGAGGAGCTAGGTTGGCAACTTGAAACGCCTTCAAAAACCTCAACTGCTATACAAACACGAACACGTGCGCCCCCTTCTTCTCACCTTAGATCCTATGCACACCTTCAGCCACCCCCCACGGCCCGCCTTAAAACCGGTCATTGACATATATTAAGCGTTCAACTCCCTCCCCCATCCCAATCCTCAGAGGCCGCCGTCTGACGGCTGGCCATCAAAATGTCGACGCCATCCCAGCGCCAGCCACAGCACCAGCACCAGCACCATCTCTCTTCCACCAAGCGCACTAGCCCCTTCACGGCTCACCAACGTCATTCCCACAGCCCGTAGCCCCCAAACCCGCTTCAGCCCTCATCGAAAGCGCACAATGCGGACCTGCCGAGCGCCCACTCCATCGCACATACAGCTCGCAGACCGGAACCATGCAGCACAGACGAAGCACGCCATGCTGAACCCCTTCGCTGTCCCGGGCCCTTGTCGAGGAACTCAGGCGTCGGGAAGCAGCCCACCGTAAATTGAACCGCAAGTAGCCCCAACCGCGCACCAGACGATGCCGCGGAACGCAACGACCGCGATTTCCCCAAACGCGTAGCCCCGGGTCGTCGAGGTGTCCTTTTCGCACGCGTCTTTGCGTTCGTTGGCCCCCTTCCCCAGCACCAGCACCAGCACCAGCACCAGCACCAGCACCAGCACCAGTGCCGGCATCAGCACTATCACCACCACCACCATCACCACCACCATCACCATCAGAACCACCAAGACCATCATACCCAATCCCCAACTCCTAACTTCCCACAGAGGAAACACAGCAAGTGAACACAGCACAGGTACCCTCCCCTCCAACCTCTCTAAGAAGCCCTTCCTAACGCGCGCCGCGCCGTCTTCTAGCCGCAGACACAGCGCCGGCGCAGTGGTCGGGTAGTCGCGCACGCGCGAGATCGTGCCGGACGTGTTGATGGAGAGGAGGATGTGGTCCCGTGCGAGGGACGGTGGTTGCTGAGGAGATGGTGAGGTCGAGGTCGGAGTCGGAGTCGGAGTCGGAGTCGGAATTGGAACCGGAATCGAGGTTCGGAATCGAGGTCGGAGTCGAGGTTGAGGTCAGAGTCGAGGTCGATGCCGGGGTTTCGGCGCTGGATGTTCTGTCCAGGTGACTTGTGGACGTGGGCGGGGACGTGGATGTCGATGCAGCCAAGTATCCCTGACGCGAGGACGCTGCAGGATCCACGACTGTGCCGGGAATAACGAAGAAATGAAATCATCGCCCCGGGTGGGGCTTTGGTAGGGAAGGGCCGGGTTCGATGTCCATCGGCTTGTTTCAAGTGTCGGACATTGGTGTGGCCTTTCTGGTATGGGTTTCGAATATTAGGGGAGGCCTCGGGATGCACTCACGCGATGTGTGGGTTGCCTGGAGGAGCTCGATAGAGAAGTACTAAATTGCTTTGGGGTGTCTGGAGGGCTTCAGCATCCAACCAAGAATATCAAATCGAGTATTCACACGACTCTAAAGTTCTCCCTAGCATGATTATATAACTGTGAAGTTTTTGTGGTTTATTTAAGACTTACGGCTATGAATCTATCTAAACCCTGACGAGAGTTAATACTTGGCTTTCTACCGTTGGATGCTCTACGGTACCAGGGTCTGGAAAAACCGTCAGAGGGTCTTGACTTCCTTTAACAGCATGTCCCAAAGAGCCAATACCACCCCCACGCTACTTCCGCCCCTGCACTTGTGCCAACAAGCCCGTTAACAGGAGGCCTCGTTTTTCAACGCAAGCCACGCCCCCTTCCCCGTCCGCCCTGCCACCCGCCCCGCTGTCGACCACTCTTAGCAGGGAAAAAGTCCAACAGCGGCGTCGGCGTCCTGGCGGAGGTGTCGATACCCTCGGCCAATTCAACCTCAGGCTCCACGAGCCTTCTCATCGCGAACGCCTGCGCCTGCGTCATCGGTAAGACCGAATAGCCCGCCTTGACGCTACCCGTGATCGTATTCCTTAGGAAGGTCGTGAACTGTCCCTTGCTCGGCATATTCACGATGCCCATGCTCCTCAGAAATCCGGGGAAATGGACGACCTCGCGGATTTCCCGGATCTGCTTCGCCATGCGCTCCGCTGTTCCAAGCGGAGGCGCGCCGTGCGTGTCAAACATTTCGTCGCGCAGACTCTCGAGTGACTTGCCGGGCACGCGCGCGGTTTTGCAGAAGAGGCTAAGGAACATCAGCAGCCGATACGACGTCTTCGATGCCTCGAACGTCCTTTTGAGACGGTACTCGGAGACAGCTGATGGCTCCAGATAGCTTAATTCGGCCATTCCAGCGCCTTTCCTGTCCAGCATCCAGACTACATTTCGTAATATGGTCTCCTTGATGATGGCGAGTGTGAGCTCTTCCGTGAGACCGTGATCGGATATGAGCACTGCGACGAGAAGGAGGCCGAGATTGGGGAAGTGCGTCTTGGAGGTAGAGCCTGACAGGAAACGAAGAATCATGCGGTTCACGTCGCGAACGAGTTGGAGGTTCTCGGTTGCGAGACAGAGTAGTAGGTGAAAGAGGGCAAAATAAGCCTCTACCGCTTTCTCTGAGGCGTGATTGAGAGTGCTTTTCGAGCTAGAATCCACGCGATAGGCATCCTCAGCATCACGGCTGAAATGCACCACAACGTCGTTCATGAAATGATATATCACGTTGACGTTGGCTGAGTTTTCCAACCTCGCCTCTCTGGATAGGTCGACGAGCGCAATGTCCAGATCGGACTTCACCATACGCCAGTGTCGTCTTGATATAGGCAGCGGCAGCCAATGCTCAAAGGGCATCCCTTGAATGGAACGGCGGACTTTGTGGTTGTCGAAAGCTTCTTTGCTCAGGAAGTCGAACTCGGACGTGAAGCTTCCTTCTTTTCTCGTGTGCAGTATTGATACGCCAACACCAAGTTTGGTCTTCAGGAACCCTTTCTTGAGGCAGAAGCATTGAAGCTCACGGACCCGTATGAAGTCATATGACGACAAGATTCCCTGTACTTCAGGAAACGCTCGACAAATGGCCCATAGATCTTTCGTGTCCAACTCCGCAAAAATCATGAGTAGAAGCTCATCAGCCAGTGTCAGAAACTTTGAGGTCTGTTTGTCCAGGTCCATGGATTCGGCATGAGTTTGAGCAGCATTTCCAGCCTTAGAAACCTTCTTCTTGGTGACATTTTCATTGGACCTTGGCGTACCAAAGCCGCACGTCGAGCATTGGTAGTGCGCGCTCTGCCCTTGCACACGCCAACTCTCCTGGCCATATTCCTTCAAGTTAATGACTTTGCCATAGCTTTGTTCAATCTTGTCACTAGCAAAGAAGCTAAGCAACTGAATTGCAACACCTTTCAGTGTATAGGCCGGTGTCCACCCGTCTACAGTATTGAGAATTGATGCGCAGATGTAATCGCCGAAGACGTTCGGGTGGATAACTCTCGATTGCATTTGGACCCGCGGCGGCCGGAGGGGATAGTCGTCGGTGAATTCTATCGTCATATGTAGAGGGTTGTTTCCGTGGGGGGTTAGGACAAGACATCCTTGGGTAAAATTTCCGTCGTCGACATGGATCTTGATATTGGGATATGGGTCGCTTTGGAACTCGGCTAGGTCGTGTAGGAGACGTTGACGAAGGGATGATTTAAACATGGTGGATTTTCACGGCTTGAATAAGAGACTAAATGAATAGCTCCAGTAGCATCTAGCCGATTAAGGTCTGCTTCTTGAGTGGATGGGTTTGGAAGTGGAACAGAAGTTGCTGGAATGGTCGCTGTTGGCTGGAGAAGTAGCGAAGGAGCAAGTTATATACTGCAGAAAAGGGCGGATTGCCAACTTTTAGCCTCACCGGATGACTGGAAAGGGCTGAATATGAGTCAAAAGTCTTGTTTTTGTTTCCGAAGAGGCTGAGCCGGTGAGAAACAGCCTCACGGTGTTTAGCGGGAGGTAAAGCTTCCCTCTCCTTTCTGTTGTATGGAAGTGAGTCTACCCATAGATTAAAGCAGGCGAAGATATGCCTCCTAAGCTAAAGGCATTTTCAATCGCTTCTCGTGAAATCAATTTTTCACCCCCGAGTATACTTCACCAAATTTTATCGGTGGGTTATCAGCGCTTAGCGGAGTCGGTGCCCTGGTGGCTGCCTAGAGTGCGAGAAATTTCATTAGTTATGCTTTCGTTAGCTTTCCTTCATCTTGGCAGTATCTACTCTTTCAGAAATTTTCAGACAGAGATTCTGTGGCGAGTCGATCATATTGTGTTGCTGCAGGGCGGCAAGTATGTGCATGCACTGGGATAGCTTCATTCAGAGTCTTGGCATTAAATCCTGCGCTAAACCGTGTTTCGGCCAACCGCCGTGGCTCAACGTACCACCCAAACGGAGATAGCCACCTAGAGACGACAACGCGATCGTGAGAGAGCTCGCCTGCCATTTCTCTCCTTACAGTTTAATGACTCGGTATTATGCTTCTAGATCGTTAGTTACTACTCGCAATGCCAAATTTAAGCCGGCAGGAGCCTCGCGGCTACGTAGGGGAGGAGAAGGAGGAGGGGAAGGGACGATTGGTAGTCCCTTTGGAATTCAGCTACCCCCTCTGCGTACAACGATTTCGAATCACTTGGAGCCGTACTTTTGGAATCCTACGGCTTCGTGTATAAGGATATGTACGATATTAAGCCAATATTGTCGCCGCCGGAGTCCTCGCAGGCAAGTTGTATATTACCCCGGTTATATGAGTTCTTATTATCGCCAGTACACCCAGTTGCCCCCCCTCCTCTGCATACACCTCTATTCATAAAAGCGGCTTATTAATTTGATTATTATACACGACTTTGGTTATAGTATATGACTCCTCAACGTGTCGAATTCAAGCGACGTGGCGAGGTCGTGATAAGAGACTTGATATTAATCAATCGGGTATAGTACACTGGTAAGGAACCCCAGTAGAACTTCAATTGACGGCGTCTGTAACTGATTCGTATACTAACTCTACGCGGCAGATGTTTCGCGGATCCTCATTTAGCTAGAAAAACTGGTCTATTATTGGTTATACGAGCCTCCTAAAAAAAGGGAGAATTTGAAAAGGGTTATTCGTTTTGAAACCGTGCCATACAGCTGAAGAAGGTAGGATATATCGCACCCTTTAAGTTCGCGGCTTTAATATCACTCTACCGAGTTCTATTAATGGCTAACCGCTTCCTCTCTCACCAGCCTCACTCATAGAATCTCCTTAAAGCTTTGGCTAGATGAATATGCTGTACCAGTGCGTCTTTCCTTCAGCGTTCTTCATCTATCTACCTCCTACTAACTCATTGGGTAACGGAAACAAGTAGCCCTCTATCTGGCCGAAACTTTTATACCACTCGATAAATTGCTTCCCTAAGCTAACGCGATGGAATCGCCATATTCATCCCATAAATCTGAGTCGTGCGATACAAGCATCTTTGACTGGGTTGCGTTAGCAATCACCATCATCTACGTGCACATTACCTGGTGGCTTTTCGACATCCCTAAGCTATGGAAGCACGGCATGCGAAGCTTCCTCGACGCGATCTGTTGGCAGTGTCTTCGCATAAGCATGCCCAGCGTTGCAGGAATATACGCCGTATATCATGCCATCGAGCTCGACGACCTACCAAAGATATATTACTACGGCTTCGACCCCAACGATGAGCGCCAACCGATGACTCCGTTTGAATACATAAAGGCCCTAATTACTGATACCCTCTCCGTCATTGCGACATGCGTAACAATTTATCAGGCATGCCACTTCAAGCCTAATAGGAATGGGGAAATCGACGCTTCTGGCTGGAATAGCAAATACTGGGCTTATCCCACTCTTCCGGTCTCTCTAATTGGATTTTGGCTCCTGGCCGTTCCCCGCCTGAAACTGGGAAATATATGGCTGATTCTCACCGGCGGATTCTTTGTGCTAACGATCCCGTGCGTCGCGTTTACACTCGTTCTTTACTATCTCTCACCATCGCGGGATGGGGGCATCTGGTTCATGGCAACTTTTGAGTACCTTTATCTTTCCCTGCCTTTAGCTTTTTTCCCTCATGTCGCATTTCAACTCCTCGTTCCAGCCCTAAGCGTCTTTGCTCGAACGGGCGGAGTTGCTGCGGGTGCTCTGTCAGAAGATGCAAGCTTCCCCTTCTGCCAGCTAAGGAACAAGCCTTTCGGATGGACATATCTTTCATTTGGCATACTGGCGGCCCTGCTTGCTATCTATGGTCGATTCAAGTGGGATAGGGTTAGGTATGTGTTTATGCCGCGGTCTGAGTGGGGAAACCGTAAGGTGCGGTGCCCGCCTAGGCAGGACCTGAGCCGGCATGCGGTGATCCCGGTTTCACAACGCAAAGACACGAAAGTTGACGCAGGAGTTCAGATGGGGAGATAGACATTCGCTCCAATGCCCGAGGCGACATTTGGATGAAGAGATAGAAAGGGAGAGAGACATGGAATAGAGCCAAGAACCATTCTATCAAACCGAAGCAATAGGGACCTATCGCACCAGAAAATAACTCAATATTGACGCTATTTTGGCGTGTACTGCCAAGATCTATCCTAATTAAGGAGTCACTTTCGTGGACCATTGGACACCATGTTGCCAAGATTAATATCGAATCTGACGGCCGCTTATAGTTAGATCTTGGTGAGAAAGGTTCCTAATTTAAAGTCAGTGACTTTGAAGCTTTAAAAGCTCTCGTACCCCAACGACCACCACCTACTCACATACACGACTGACCCTCATCCAAAGCCTCGTACGATCGCGCGCACGAACCCTTTGCCCTCAGATTACATCTGCGAAGCCATTCAAGCCTAGATTACGATCGTGTCGCCCTAAAATCATATCACACACCTATAAGGAGCGAAATCGGAGGACGGCGATGAGGAGAAAAAGGAGGTAGTGGGCGTCGTGATGTACCCGCCTTGGCATAACTTCTTAAGGCTTCTTCTATCATGATAGTATTTGCTAGCTATATATCTAATGGCTTTAGTAATATAATAGAGGCTTCGCGGAAGTCGAAAAGCTTTATACTTAGTGATTATAAAGAGGTAGAGCTCAAGGCTAGGTTATCGCGATCGTATTAAGGGGAGATTTAGAAGGAGATAATCGCGTATATATAACTTAAATATACCTTCTTAAAATCCTTACAAGCCTCTTATATACCCTAATTAGTAACTTCCTACTTGGTTATTTACTTCAATCAATATAATCCTTATATATGACCTAGATCTTAAAGCCCTTAGGTTACCTATAGAAGTTACAACGTCTCTACTACTAATTAATAAGCTAACGCATACGACTGCGTATATGCTTACCCCTACGTACTTCTTTACTAATCTTACTAAGAAAGGCTCTTTAACTAGCAGCCTATATAGTAAATATTAGTTTCCTCCACTACAGTTAAAACCCCTTATAACGATATTCTTTATATTGCGATCTACACCCTTAATTAATCCTTTTTTGGTATAATATTACAATATTCTAGCCTTTGGTAATATCGTTAAGGTATCTTACCAATATTGGCATAAGCAGATTTTGATTTATTGGATTTAACGCTTACTTACCACATATTTAGCCATTAATATCCATTATATAACGATTTAAATATATTAAAACAACCCTTAGATCTTACTTTCTATATTTAATTCTATCTTATTTATTATAGTAAGATATTAAAATCCTAAAAGGTAACGCCGTTATAGATTTTCTAATTTTAAACGCTAAAAATTACACGTCTACTACCTAAATTACCCCTACCTATTATACAACTAGCTTACTTAATAGGCTACCAACTTCTTCTATTATAAAATTAATTAATCCTTAATATTAAAAATACTTGGCAATAAGTTTAAGCACTTTAATATAGCTAAATTACTATATGGATAAAGTAGGCGAGAGCGTAAAAAGGACGCTAAACAGCCTCTTTTAGAGGAAGCTCTCTTTAAGTGGCACTAGCGCCTATAGAACTCTCGCATTCCTATTTCTGGTAAGCTTATATATATTACCGCCGCTTAGTGTAACGGCGCTAGGGCGTGGGTTTTGCTTAAGACTTAGCATATATATATAGACGTCGCCTTACCACCTTCTCTTACTTCTTAGCTTAATATCTTTATAATACAGCATTTATTCGCCTTATCTTAAAGTATTTGTTCAAGCCTCTATTAAGGTATTTATTTAATGGTTTAAGTCGTTATACTTAGCTATAGTAACAGATACCTATATTAGCTAAGACAATAGAGCTAAAGGGGTCTATTAACTAATTAAAAGGCTTTAAATCTTATAATAATATTTGTAAAAGAAAGCAGCGCGGTAAGACTGCCTTAATTAATATAAAGGGGGCGGAGGATTATATAATAGAGCTTTAAGCAATTATTGTACCTTATTTACTAGATAATATAGATAATATAAGGCTATTTTAAAAGACTGTATTAGATACTATATTAGCTACTAATGCTAATTAGAAATAAAGAAATAGAAGGCATAAATCTCTTTAGGTAATTATATAAATAAGAATAGTTCTAATAAGCTTCCTTATAATTAGCTTAGCATAACAATATATTACTTTACAGCTAATGAAGTTAATATAACCTTATTAGATATCATCTAGAGGTATAATAAGAAGGCTTAGATAATAACAGTTATTATACTTAATTAGCTTACCTAGTTTAATAAAAGAATATCTAGTAGGAAGGTACTTCTCTTAATTAACAGCTTTAGCGCCTACGAAGTAGCTATTTAAATGATATTTAAGAACGGCTCTCTTAAGAATACGTGCGTTAAGTTCCTTTCTCTAAATTATACCTCTATATACTAGCCTCTTAACTAAGGGATAATTATAAACTTTAAGCTTTTCTACTAAAGATATTAGATACGGTTTATAGTAGAGCGATTGCTTAAAAACTAAGATCTAATTAAGCAGATATATATTCTATAAGGAATTTATAAGAGGACTTTATAGATAGGGGGCTATAAGGCACGATTATAGAAATAGGATAGTTTGTAGAGGAGACGAGTTCTTAAGGAGGTAAGGCCTTTAGGATTAAAGAGACTATATACTATAGGTATATGCCTTTAGCATATAACTAACGACTATTTAAGGGGTATTTAGGGGTTATTTTGGGGGCATCTTAAGGTAACCGCAATAATATCCCTTATATTGCCCCCCTCCCCTTTTTTTTATAGTTAGCTCCTAATCTATTACGGCAGATCTATAGTAGACTATAGTTACGTAACTAAAGGATCTTATAAAACTTCAAGCGGTGCTACTATTCTTCTCCTTTCCTTTTTCTAGCTTTAGATCTTTGTTTATAGATAATCCAATTATATAGGCTTACGCGTCCCTCTTACCGTACTTATACCTCGATTAACTAAGTCGCTAATATTATCTAAAGCTTATTACTACTCTTTCTTTCTAAGAAGGAACTTAAATATATCTATAGACCATAAATAGGATAAGGACATAGAAACGGACCTAAAGAATATTACTAGAATAATAAGAATAGGATAGGACCCTAAAGACAGAATAAAACCAAAAGGATATATATAATATAACGTAAAGAACACGCACGGACTAGAACCCCTATAAAAACCTATTATAAATTACCTAATACTGTAGAAGGGTATAGTGTCTCTTAGATCGGAAGTTACTGTGCTGTCTATCTATCTGTCTATCGGTCAGTCGGTCGTAATTAGTTAGAAGTAATTGGTAAAGTAGTTAGTAAGAAAAGAAGAAAAGAATATATTCCGTAAACTAGTAGGGTTATTATATATAAGAAGAAGGGAAGCCAAAGGCTTTATAAATACAGAAAAATGCTAAGACACTAAGTATAGGACATTTTACCCTACTATATACCTCTCCTACTAAGAACGTTGTCCCCTAACGTTCTATAATATAAAAGAATAGCAAAACAAAAGTATAGTAAAAGTAGAATAGTAAAAGGAAAGCATATCCCTAAAAGAACACTAAAAACCTTATCCTTAGCCCTTCTACGAAGGCGCCCGCAAAAAGTAATTGGACACCGATACTTTAGCCGAAAAATACGACCCCACTAAGAAATCATCAATTCTAGCATTAAATTGACTCTAACTCTAGTCTAATTACAATATAAAAGGTTTCATGCTCGAAGTCAGGTCTTAAACGTTCTTCTGCAAGCTTTAAAGCCTTCCTCTGCGGCGACGTGGTGTTGCTATTTCTTACGATTCTTCTTGTTGAGTGTGCAAGCCTCAAAGATCTCTGTAACGTCGTCAACTGATAGAACTAAAGGTCTTCCGCTCTTCTCCTTCACAGAAACTAGATCTTCAATTTTAGGATGTGGGAGGCTAGCAGCAAGGCGCTCTTCTTTAACTGCAGGAGATCATTTCCATATATCGGCAGCTGTTGATTTTACAAGGTTACAGAGCCTTGCTGCCTCTCTTCCAGTCTTTCCACACTCACAATACGTCAAATATTGAGCCCTCCCAACATTAGAAGAGTAAGGACCCATTCTACTAAGTATTAACTAAGTGGAGTAGAAGTAGAGTTGGTTTTAATAGTGTAGGCGCGAAAAAAGCCAAATTTCGATTACTTTTTGCCGGCGCCTTCGTATAGAGCTGTTCTATAGCGTCCTTCTATTATCTATAGCTAAGATCCGATCTTCCTACTAGCAGTAACTAAAACGAGAAATTTAACAGATTTCTCGCGCCTGCGGCGGGCTTTTGTCCTCCCGAAACTAAGTGCTACCCTACTACTGCCCTGCTACTGCCCTGCTACTGCCCTGCTACTGCCCTGATACTGCCCTGCTGCTATACCGTCCCCCCATATCTTAGCCCGTAACGGCTAGTAATATATTAAGACTATAGCAACACCTTCGGATAAATAACATTAGTAGTTATAGCATCCCCGTTCTGCGACAGTAATAGTAAAAGGCCGCGTATATCTGTTACTCTTAACAGCATAATATATAGCTGCCCATGGGTAAAGACCGGCATATATAAGTTAACGCTAATAAAGTTAAAAGACTACCCCTATGACTTATTTACGGTTATAGCAAAGCATAGCCGGATTAGAAACTGCCTTCTACCAATAATAAACGGCAGTTCTCCTTCTGTAGAGGTAAGCTTAATATAAGGGATTAGCCGTAGCTGGTTATAAAAGCTGCCGCTAAGTATCTAAGTTTTAATATAGCGGCGACCTAGGCGCGTAATAACTATATAGGTGCCGTTGCAGAGGCCTTCCTGAGGCTAGAGGTTCCGTAAAAGAATTATAGGCACGCCTACCTTTAGGGAAAGCTTTAACGGAGGTAAGCTACTAGGGTTAAATATCTGCAGAAGCTCTGGCGGCGGTGGTATAATATTACTATTATCTTCTTCTCTACTTTGCTCTATAGTATCTATAGAATAAAAGGTACTTAGGGAGCCGTAGAGCCGTATAAGGATAGCCTCGTTAATCTTAGCTACAGTATCGTTGCAAATAGTTAGGATAGCACGATCGCGGAAGGTATTAAGAGTAGTATATACCCGTAAAAGGGTTCCTTAAACCAAAACTAGGCTATACTAAGCGGGATAGTAACGCTGCTAGATAGGGACATATTATAGGATAAGCTCTATACCTAAGCTGCGAACTATTAATTAACCTTACTATCCGTATCACTTCCGGTAATACGTATCGCTATTGCAATAGTATTGGGGTAACTGGTTAATTAATTAATGCTTAATTGATTCTCCTATTCTACAGGTGAAATTTAGTGGGTTTCCTAAGCTTGCTTAGCTTATATAACTAACCCAATTAGTTATAAACAACCTCGTTCAGACACTGGGAGGATTTAGTTTTTAATGGTGCTTAAGCACGCCTCCTACCAAATTCTGCCAAGTTCTACCAGGTCCCATTAAGTTCTGCTAAATTCTACCATATTCCACCAAATTCTATTAAATTCTACCAAATTCTGCCATATTCCACTTAAATCAGTGTGTCCAAGAGTCAGCGTCGCTGCCAGCGTCGCTGCCAAGAGGCTGATAACGTAAGCAGTCAGCGAGCTTATAGAGTCGTGACAGTCAGTCAGCTATAAAACTGCAGCTAGCTGACAGCTCGCTGCCTTAGTGGTAAGATTTGGTGGTGAGTTGAAGCTTTTGGTAGAAGTTGAGGATATTCAAATCTTCGACTGAGATTATACGCTAAGCAATGAGAAACCTATGGGAATCTCTCGCTTAGCCATAGTAAATTAAGCATTTTCCCCAATATCTCCATTATGCAAAATGCAACGTATATTACATTTTACGCGTCAGCCAGGCAGTAGAGCTTCTTCCTCTGCTTCTTCCTCTGCTTCTTCCTCTACTTCTTTATTAAATCCGCAATCTACGCGTCACTTAACTCCTTTAGCACCGCGTAGGGTTCGTGGATCAACTGCTTCCTCCCCCAGTGGTGGAAGCACGCCGAGCGGTGCATGGAGACTCTATTTGATGACTATATCAATGAGCAAGTAGATGAGGAAGATGAGGAACTAGTTGAGCCACGACGCAGGAAGGTTCCTTGTAAATCTGACGACGATTCAACTGATGAATATGCAGTCCTTAGTCGTAGATGAGAGCCTCACTTCCTCAAAGCGCAATCAAAAGCGTATCAAGCTCGCTAGTGAGCTTGACTGCTACTACGACGTAGGCCTTGAGTTCATCAAGATCCGTTCCGAAGACGGCAATGAGCGGAACGACGTCGTTCCTGATCCTCTTAACTGGTGGCTTAAAATCGGTCAAATCCTTTATCCAACGCTTGCTAAGATTGCTCTTAATATGTTCTCTATACCAGCGATGAGCTCTGCATGCGAACGAGCCTTTAGTCAAGCTAAAAAGATCGTTACTAATGAGCGTAATAGACTCTTAGCCGACACGATTGAAGCAGATCAATGTCAGAAGTGGTGGTTAATCAAAGGCCTTTTATCAAGCAGTTTAATCGACTGTATTAACTCAAATGGAGCTTTAACTACACCCTGGTTGACGAGCTTAAATGTTAATCTTACTGGCTATAAGCCAACTACAGATGCAGAAAAGCCAGCTTGGTAAGGTAGACTCAGCAGAGCTTCGTATTTGATCAAATCTGACATAGAAATAGAGCCTCCGGAGTCCTCACCACCGACCGTTCTACCTACCTTTTAAGCCTCTGCGGGTGCGGGACGAATTTGGCTATATTTGGATACTGCATTGGGTGAATTAGGGCTGAATTTTAATCGGGCAATGTTGATATTTGTACATAGAGAGGTGCTGCCAAAAATCTGAAATGAAACACCATAGAGTCTATACAAATTTCCTAATTGGGACAGCTAGCTGACAGCTTGACAGTCAGCGTACGTTATCCAACAGTCAGCGGACAGCGAGCGATCCAATTGACGCAGTCAGTCAGCTATTTTTCTCAAACTCGCAGCTAAGCTGACTGTTGGACACACTGACTTAAATTCTACTGAATTCTGCCAGGTGGTTAAAGTGACCAATTACAATTTTCTATCCCCAGAATGGAAAATCGCTATTAGCTCGCTTGCCACTTGCGCCTTGGCTGCTAGCTTAACATCTTTACACTCTCTATTCCTGCCTTTCCGTCTTCTCCTCTCTCTACCCACTCAGTAACTTATAGCTTAATTATATTTATATTAATTAGGTCCTTTAGCGCCTAATAAGGTTTAGATTTTATTATAGCATCTATAGGGTTACTACCTCCGTTAATCCATTTAATCTCTATTATCTCTCTTCTTTTATACAATTGTTATAAACATATTAGGTTAACTATAAGTCGTTTCTCTTGTATTATCCCAAGTTTAACTAAGCAGTTGTATAGAGATTTTAAATCAGTATAAAGAATAAGCGGTAGTTGTTTAAGTTATAGGATCTTCTTAATAGTTGCTTTAATTACAGCTCCGGTATTAAATCTGTAGGCTATTCTATATAATTTAGATACCAAGACGCTTTATATAACTCGCTTGCATTTAATAGATAACCAGTAGAGGATATTAGCCTTATTATTTTTATCTGTAAGTGTAATAATAAAGCCAATTTGGGATAAGAGGTTATAGTTATTAGCAAAGGATAAGTCTATAAAGATTATTAATTTAAGGGAGTCTTTACTAGTGTTAAATTATACAAAACAGAGCCCTCTCAAGGGGTTATCAATCTGCCACTATAGCCGCTTATTAAGCTGCTTCGCGTGTTTCTCCTTTAGATTAACAACTTATACTACAAATAAGAGGTTAAAGGCAGCTTCTGGTTAATAGACTGTGGTAATATAGGCTCCTCTTGCTCTCTAGGCAATATACTGGTCCTTTAGTATAACTGCCTTACGGACTTCCCCTCTAGAGCTAGTTAGGTCTATAGCCTTTATAGTAACCAACTTTAGGTTCTAGCATTAGCGTTCTTAAGTAAAGGCTATTAAATCCTTGTCTTGCTTAATGTGGCGTCTATTAAACTTAATTAGGGTATTTAGCGTAAGCTTCTCTCTCTCTTTTACTAGAAACTTTACCTCCTAAAGTCTAACTTCTTCAGCCTCCATAAAGGTTTTATCAGTAAGGAACAGTATATTATTAGTCTATAATCCTACAATTCTAAAGCCGTTGCTATTTATATATAACAAGCAGGGGTTATATATTAATTGGTTCATCTATAACTTATTAAGGTGGTAATAGTAGTATATATTAAACCAATAGTTGCCAGCTTCTAAGACGCTGTAAAGTAGTTTAATAACTCTTAAAATTAATCCATCCTTTAGTCTAAGTTCTAGTAGTAGGCGTATAAAGAAGTCTCTGTTTAGGTGGGTACTGGACTATATATAAGCTTATAAGATGTTACATAGGTATAAAGAAGCTAGTTTTCTTTCGTTTCCTTATAGGGTTGCCATAAGTGCTAGGATAATTCTCTAGCTAACACATTAAATGGTTAGTAATTATATTAAGACCAGATCTTTGCTATAGTTATTATAGGCTTATACAACTAGTCTAGACTTCTTAAAGGCCTTATCTATTCCGGCGTTCTTAATCTTATTAATAAACCAGGAGTTAAAGATTCTAACTCCTTTTAGGACGTCTGCTATACTAATAAACTTAAAGACGCCTTTCTTAAGTAAGCCGTTTATCTCCTTATGTTAAGACTCTATAAATAACGGTAAGGCATACTTAAAGGTTATAGTATCAGGTTTTATCAGGCTGTTGTTAATAAATATTAATATATCTACGATGTTTTGCTGCGACTTTATTAGCGGTTATTATGTCCGTTTTAATCTTTAGGGGGTACAGTAGCTGTCGGTTCCTTGGTTAGTTCCTTAGTTAGTTCTTTAGTTAGTTCCTTAGTCAGTTCTTCTAGTTCAGGTTATAGGTATGGTTTTACTGCTATGGTCCTAAAGTTGGTAGGTCCACTAGGGAGCTATATTTTATATATCTCTCCATCAATTCCAAGCAGCTTAAATGGGCTAGTCTATCTACCGCTTTGTCTAGTATTGCCTTCGCGCTATATAAGTACATCTAAGTTAAGGGGGAGGTTATGGATTATGGTAACAAATGGACCGTTTTATTAGTTTAGTGCATTATTAACTTACTTCTTTGCCCTAATCCTTACAATCTCCTTTATTGCCTTCTTTATAGCTGCCGCTCGCTATATAATAGAGGGTACTAGTGGGTCGAGTTCACCTATTTAAGGGTAGGCACTAAGGACAGGTGGTGTTAGGACCAGGCCGTTTGGGCTAGCTATATTATTAGCAGCTTTTACTGCCATTTATAAAGCCAGTTCTTTAGTTATTCCAAAGTCCTATAGTTCCTCTATAATTATCTAGTATACTTAGCGTAGTATTGGATAAGCTCTTTCTACCATTCCAATAAACTAATAAGCTTCCACTAGGACGCTCTTAGTTAATATGGCTATTGCCATAGCATACTATTAAAACTCCTTGCTTATAAAGTTCTTTCTAGCGTTATAGGTAATATAGTTAGGTGGTCCAATATAGGTATCAATCTAGTATAGTTGTAGGATATCCCATGTATGTTTTGCGGAGATATTACATAGCCATCTCGCGGCTTAAAATCTGGTAGCTTTGTTAATTACGTAGAGAATAGGACTCCTGTTAATATATATAATATTAACAAAAATAGAATAGTTAAAATCGGAATCTTAATCTTTTTATAGTGTGAACTTAAACCGTTTAAGAGATTTGCTATGTTTCTAGCAGTAGGAACAGTACTTAGTAAGATAGTTAATAACCTACTTATTAATGTCATCGTGGCTAGAGTATTCTAATACTTTATACAGCTTGTCTGCCAATAGGTGTCTAAAGCAACGGTAGAGTTAGTAGAGTTTAGTAGTAGTTAGGTAGCAAGGGTTTTAATTAAACGAGTAGGTTATAAATAACTGCAGTAACTCTTCCTATAATAAGAAGGGGTAACTAAATTGGCGAACTACTGGCACTAATTTTATTGGGGTAACTAGGATATTCTTAAGGTTATTATAGTAGACCTTTAATACATCCATATCTGCAAGACATAGTAGGAAAGGTATATTAGCCTTTATAATATGGAACTTAACATTACCGACGAGTGTATTAACTATAATAAAGCCAATGGAAGAGGTAGAACTAATACCAAACTAGATATTAATAGCGCCTACCTTTAAAGTATTAATAACGGTATTATAGGTCTTTCTATATATGAGGTATTGTCTATAGCCAGCTATTAATCTCTTTAAGGCTCCTATATTAATTATTACTCTATAGAACTTGTTAAAGGTATATTAGCTAGTAGCAATATAGGGAAATGGGTCTAAGTTGTTGTGGTAAGCAATTAGATTAGTGCCGGTAATTATATAGGTAAAGGATTAGTCCGCTAAGTCAGTTACAGTATTAATGGCTCCTTTATGCTATATTATTCTAAAAAAGGTAAGGAATAATTTAGTCTATTCCTAAGTTGGAGATAGTAGTAGTAACTCAATATTAATTATAAGAGCTTCTATTACATCATCAATAGATTCTAAGTTAAGTTTATTATTATAATCTATTCCCTTATACTTAGTAATATATTACTTAGCATGCCTATTAAAGCGGTAGTTAAGTCTGTCTTTAAACTTCTTCCTTAATTCATTACATTCTTCTCTTAAATATTTAGACAACTAGTAGCCTTCCTTATAACAAATAAAGCAGCGCTTCTTTAATAATATATATTAGTTAGATAAAGATGGTTATGTTCTATAAGGTAATTAAGGGTATTATCTATAGTAGCGGCGGTCAGTAAAGAAGGCTTAGGGGTTCTTACTATTTAACTTTTCAAATATTGTAATAGAGGATCGTAAGTTGTTAATTAGACCAGTTAAGCTGTTAGAAGGTTTAAAGCAGGCATATTAGCACGCTAGTAACTCTTAGTAGGCGTTAATAAGCTTATTATAAAGGAACTTATCTGTATATAAATCTAGGTTAAGGCCATACTAGAGGTGTCTTAGTTCTTTAATAAGTAACTATAGGTAGTCTAAGGTTAACTTTCTAGCATTCTCACTCTTGCCTATTATAGACTTTAGAGTTGTTGCGTTCCACCACCCTAGTATACTGCGTCTGTACTTAGGTCCCTTAAAGTAGTTGTATATGGCGTCGCAGATTTGGTTAAACAAAAGGGTTAGGGTAATGTTCTTAAGGTTAGTATAGTAGTGATTAAGTGCTAAACCGCGTAGTATTATAGGGTAGGCTTTGACCTCAGCTTCTTAGGGTATATTAGCTCTGCTACAGAGGTTATAGAAGATAGTAAGTTTAAAGTTAAAGTTGTTATCTTCTCCGCTATACTTATTGTCTTCCGTATACATCTTTATAAGGTTTATTAGCTCCTTGCCAAAACTCTAGGTTTAACACTATCCCCTAGGTGGTTCTAGTTATAGGGTTAAGTTAATATAGTTAGCTCCTATTATAGGGGTGGTGTAGGGGTAGATTGGGGTATAGTAGGTGGTATCGTAAGTAGAGTAGGGTTTGTGGTTAGTGGGATTAAGATTAGGGTTTTAATAGTACTGGTGCTGGCGAAGTTATTCTTAAGAAGGTAGTTAATTTGTCCTAAGGTAAACTTTCCTTTAATTACCATGTGCTCCTTAATCTTAGGCTTGGTCTATTCTATAGGGTCTTCTTCTTATAAGGTATTAAATAGTAATTTAGGGACTATAGAATTCCTATGCTTCCTTATCCATACACTATTAGTTTATAGGAACGTTTAGAGCTTTCAGATACCAATTTAGTTGCAATCCTTAAAGATTTATATTATAAAGTTTTAGAAATCTTCCTTGTAGACCTCCTATAGTTTATCGTCTTTAAGGTTATACACTTCGTATTCTAAGATCTTAAACTTTACAAATTTATTAATATCCTTTATGGTGGTTTTGTTGGACTATAGGTTAATACCTTTAGGCCATTTCTTCTGTCCTATGTTAACTTGTGCCCTAATATCTAACATGTTAATTATTGTCTTATTAGGTTCTGGCTGAAAACGCGTAATAAACACAAACTAAGGGCCTATTAAAAGGGTTGGTTCCTTAAGTACCTAACATATTTAAAATGCGTAATGGATGTAAACCAAGGGCCTATTAGATAGGGGTCGGTTCTTTAAGTACCTAAAGGCTATATATAAAAAATTAAGGGCCTATTAGATAGGGGTTGGCTTTTTAAGTACACATCGACTAATGCTCCTTAACGTGATCTGGGTAGTATAAAATGTATAATAGACGCGAACCAAGGGCCTATTAAAAGGGGTTGGTTCCTTAAACACCTAAAGGCCGTATATGAAAAATTAAGGGCCTATTAAATAGGGGTTGACTTTTTTAATACACGTTAACTAATGCTCCTTAGCAGGCAAGATCGGTAGAGGCTTTTAGTAGGGACTAATCAAGCTTATCTCTCTTTATAGATAATACGTCTCCTAATCTGTAATTACTAATTAGTGTCCATATCACTTCCAGTGATACGTATCGCTATTACAATAGTATTGGGGTAACTGGTTAATTAAATGATGCTTAATTAATTCTCCTATTCTACAGGTGGAATTTAGTGGATTTCCTGAGCTCGCTTAGCTTACATAACTAACCCAATTAGTTATAGACAACCTCGTTCAGACACTTACCCTAGTAGATACGTATATTTAACCGTAGGGATAGTATATAGAAGGTAGGCTAAAGGAATAACCGCTATAGATAGGCACCTATAATAGCTGCGCGATTCCCCTATAGGATAATGGGCAGTATCTAAGCAAAGTCGCCGCCTAAGATAGTAGGGAGTCCGCTAAAGGTAGAGTTATTAAAACGGACATCTATAAGTATACAGTGCACGGCTTTAAAGCAGCAGGGTGGTTTTAGATAAATCTTATTGCAATAAGTCTTGGCATACCCTAAATAAATTTTTAGTTGCCTTCTTTTTCCTTATTATTGTATAAATATAGCTTTAAAAGTGGAATTAAAAGCTCTTAACTCTATTAATACCTCTAAATTAAAAAATATAGGAGGTTACTTAGCTCTTTTAATATAGGAGCATATCCATTTACTAGGTAGTAATAAGCCTATATAAAATAAAAACGCCTATCTTTTATTCTATTATAAACACTATATAGAATTATACGCTGTATAGTTAACCTCTAACTTCCAAAACTGCTTAGCGTTAAAATATAGCATTACGGTTAAGCCTAAAACTAGTTATATAAAAGAAGCAATATAGAATTAGTTAAAAGATTTTTACCTTAAAGCGTTATCTTAAAATAAAACAAAAGGGCTAGATTTAGAAGTACTTTAAGCGGTCCTAAATATTAGCGACTCAGTCAATCGAGGCACGAGCACAGCAAGAAGGACATATGCAAGCCTATACGATTAGATTGTCTATAAACGAGGATCGAAAGCTAGAGAAAGGAAAGAGAAGAAGGGTAGCGCCGCTCAAGGTTTTATGCGATCCTCTGATTACGTAACTGCGACTATCCAAAACAGTAAGAAACTGTCTGCGATTATCCGCCACAATCCACAACCACAATCCACCGTTTTCCACCAGCGCCGTAACATTACCCCCCCCTCCAAAAAAAGCCTGCCCTCAGGCTTTGTATATCCATATTATATCTATAGGGTATTCTTATCTTTATGCTTAACAGGCAGCTTATCATCTTTACTATACTAGCACTCTATCTACTTATCTAGATACTTTAGGGGTCTGGGCTTATTAGGGTATTAGTTATAGAATTCCTTAAGCTTCTAGGGGTAGTCTATAAAGTTCCAGATGGGGTACTAGGTTAGGTCTAGATTATAGCCTTTCCATTATATACGGTATTATAATATTCCTTATACCAGTTTATAGGCTAGTATTTTATTAACTTCCCATTTATTATCGCTATTAACTTAAATCAGCAGTAGAGGCTCATTCTTTTATCCAGGTAGTAGGTTATTTGTAGCTTTCTATAGCTTATCTGGTAAGAAAATAGGGTAGACTTTAATTAAGTCTGGGAGTTTAACCTTGTACAAGTTACCTTCTTTATTAAGGATCTTATATAGTCCTACTATCTTATAGTTTAGCTTATAGCTAGGCCGTTCTGTCTTCTAGTTCTTTATTATAACCTAGACCCTATTACCTACGGTAAAGTCAGGCTTATACCTATACTTATTTACCTATTATTCTATTAATCTCTAGGCCTTTTCTAGATTTATACAGGCTACCTTCTAGGCTTCTTTTAAGCATTTAGCGTATTGCTAAGCTTCCTTATAAGACAGTTTTTCGTATACAGTCTATGGCCCTTCCAGTCTTTCCCAGTCAAAGCTTATATAGGGTAAGTATCCTATTTCTAGCTAAATAGGTGCAAACCCCGTAAAGTTATAGGGTAGGGTTGCCTGGGCGTAGTCCATTATAGGTAGTAGTTCACTCTAGTTATCCTAAAAGTAATTAATAAAGGGCCGGAGTCTCTGGTCTAAGTATTAATTAATAATCTTTATCTAACCATCTATCTAGGGGTGGTATACTGTGGAAAGCTTTAGCCTAATACCTAGGATCTAGGTAAACTCGTTCCAGAAGGCTAATATAAACTATAGCCCATAATTGGATACGATAGTATTTGGTGGTCTATAAATGCGGTAGACATAGTGGATATATAGTTAGGCGGCCTCTTTAGCATTAATATTTTTATAATAGGGGATTAAGAACGGGCGCTTGCTAAAGCAGTTAACTAGGATTATAACTATATTATAGCCATCGCGGTCTGTAGGTAACTTATAAAAGTCTATAAAGATATACTGCTAGGGGTGTTTTGGTATTAGGAGCGGCTTTAATAGCCCTAGGGTCTTGTCTTGTGGAATTATAGACCTATAGCAGTCATCACAGTTCCGTATATAGTGGTTAATATCTATAACTATTCTGGGCCAGTAGTAGCGGTTGCTAATAATTCTATGGGTCTTATTTTTTCTAGGGTGGGCCGTAGAGACCTAGGTATGTGCTTTAGTAACAAGCTAAGTCCATAGGTTCTGTTTCTCTACTACTACTAGTTATTCCTAATGCTTAAGTAATCCATTTTCAAGGGATAATAGGCTAGTAATATTCTTTACCTTTTTACAGTACTTCTATAGGGAAGAGGCTGTACAGTTTGCCTGCAGCAATTTATTAATAAAGTTAAATTCTAAGGGGTTAATAGGATACATCTCAGCACCTAAGGAGTCTATACTTAGTTCTGCCTATATCTAGGGGTCAAGGTACTCTAGTTATAGTAGTATTTAGGTCTATAATAAGATCTTCGCAGCTGCCTAGTTACCTAGGTCCTGTTTATACCTTATAAGAGCATTCACACAGTTTATAGCACCTAGTCTATATATAATTAAGAAGTTAAACTAAGATAGGATATCTACCTAGTATACCTGCTAGGCCGTAAGGGCCTTAGTTATTATAAAGTATTCTAGGGCCTTATAATCTAAAACTACCTTAATAGGCTTTGGGGTCCCCTCTAGCTGTATATACAAGTACTAAAAGCTAGAGATAATAGCCAGCATTTCTTTGTTATAGATGTAGTAGTTTAGCTCGGCATCTATTATAGTCTTTAAATAGTATGCAATAGGGTGCTATTTTCTATCCGGTTGCTTCTAGGAGAAAACACTAGCTATTACACCATCTAAGGCATCAGTTTCTAGCATTAAGGGCCATTTTAGGTTAAAGTAAGTAAGTAGGGGAGCCGATACCAGCCGTTTTTTAAGCTCCTTAAAGGCCTGCATATATATAGCATTAAAGTAGAATAGCTAGTCTTTCCTAGTAAGGTAATTAAGAGGATAGGCGATCCTACTATAGTTCTTAATAAAGTGTTAGTAGAAGTTACAGAAACCTAAAAATGATTATACCCCCTTTATAGTCCGTAAGGGTGTCCACTAGTTAATTATAGCCGTTTTCTCTGGGTTAGCCTTAATTCTGTCTATACTAATAATAAAACCTAGGTACTTTATACGCTTAACACTAAATTCTAATTTCCTAATATTGGCCTAGAGGCCAGTCTTGTGGAGCTATTATAGGACTTTATAGACATACTCCTTATATTCTAACTTATTCTTAGAGTAGATTATAATATTATCTAGATAGGCTGTATAGAAGTTGTTAAGGTAGTTAAAGAGTATATAATTTATATATTACTGGTATATAGCTAGTCTATTAGTTAGTCCAAAAGGAAGTACTTTGTATTTATATATTCCATAATAGGTCTAAAATATAGTAAGATTTTCTAATCTAGGGTCCATTCTAATCCGGTAAAAGGCCTAACAGATATTAAGCTTAGTGGGGATCTTAGCTCTACTTATTTAGGTTAAGGTCTTATTAAGTAAGGGCAGTAGGTAGCGGTCCTTGTGGGTTATATTATTTAGTTTATAGTAGTTAATATAAAAACAAAGTCCTCTATTTAGCTTTTTAGCAAAGAGAATAGGCAAGTTAAAAGGGGCTTAGCTAGGTTTAATAAAGCCCTTATTTAGGTTATTAATAAGGTACTACTTTATAGCCTATAATTTAGCAGTAAACTGCTAACAGAGGGGGCTATAGCTAAGTATGTCTTCCTTATCTGGCTTAATCTCAATCTTATAGTTATATAGTTGGTAAGGCGGAAGTATATTAGATGCTGCCTTGGAGAATATGTCCTTAAATTTCCAGTGTTAATGGGGTAGTTTCTATTCTACCAGCTCCTTATCTATAAGCTCGCCTTCCTATTTACTAAGCTTATTTTCCTTTTCCTTAATTATTTAATTAATTTTATATAAGCTGGTGGTAAAGGTAATAATATTAGGTTAGACCAAGTTCTAGTATAGTGGTGTAATTTAGCCTCCTAAATTCAATATCTAGATTAGGCATAGCTTTGGGAGAGCCTAGGCCTTCTATGTGTTTTATATAGATCGGTCTAGAGCCCCAGAGTCTTTAACAACTCGGACAGGACCAATAGACACACACTTTTCCTTTAATATACTCTTTTCTTCTTTTCTTACTAACTAATTTCCTACTGGCTGATTATAACTAACTAATAGACTAACTATACCGTGACTTCCTGTCTAAGAGAGGTTATACCCTCCTATATATTATTTAGCATTCCATATAGGGACAATAGCAAGCTTTTTAGATTAGAGGTCTAGTACTCTATATATAATTCTATACATAGGAGACGCATAGGAACAATCTAGAACAATCTAAAACTACGGAATAGAAGGACGTGCGGAAAGGGAGGTAAAGAAGTATGGATATATTAGTGACCGGTGCGCAGCTACCTCTACAGGAATAAATTGACGATATATGCCAAGTTCTCTATGCGGGAATGGTAGTCGGTAAATAGCAATAGAAAGGCGAGTACGTAGTACTGTAAGATGGAGGATAAAAGGGAGGACTATAGTACACTAGAAAAGGCAGAGAAAAGTCTTCTATATTTTATTTACTATATTTGCAACAGCCTATATAATTATTCTTATATTTATAGGAACTACCTTTAAATTTATAGTAATAATGGCAACAGTACCAGCAAAAGGATTATTAGGAATGTTAGGTCCATTCTATAATAATAGCAAAGGCGCTAGAAAGGGAGAGGAAAGTAAGCAGCCTGTTAAACCGCAAACTCTCCTAAATAAGGGCATGCGATACTAACCCTAACTCCTATAGTATTAGGGACTAATAACCCTTAACAGACTAAGGATAAGGGTTATAATGTCCACCTACCTGTCTCTAAAGAAACTATAGGTCTGCCGCCTCCTACTAGACTACCAATAGAACGAGATAAGGTATATATTATGGCCTAGCTTATACCGGCTCTAGGAACTCCTAGGACCCCTTACTTTATAGGACAAAACGTATCGCAATTTATTAAATAGTATGAGCGACTATATATCTAATATTATATTGCAGATAATAAGAAGCATTAAGGACTTCTAGAGTATTGCGACTATTAGATAGGGATATAGATCCACAGCCTGCCTAAGTTTATAATTAAAAACTAGATAGAACTTATAAAGAAGCTTAGAACAGACTATAGAGGAAGTAACTACTTTTAATAAGTTAGGGTGGTAGAGTTCTTAGGAGCTTATATGCTGTAGTATAGAAATAATCCACCCAGTAGTATACGTAAATACTATAGGCAGTTTACGTTAATCTCCTAAAAGGTTACTAAGGTTGGTAATTTGGAAAACTGTAAATAAGGGTACTAGTTCGCAAGGGGACTCCTATTTAAGTATTAAAGGCATACCATAACTAAAATAAGAGCCGACCTAAATAGATAAGAATCCTTTAACTTCTATCTAATAAAGAGAGCTATAGAAGACAGGCTTAATTTGTATAAGGGCGCAGATTAGTTATTAATAATAAATCCTAAGGAGCAAGGCCTTTATTAGCTAGTTGGATAATTTTATAATTAGCAACCAGCTATAACCAACTAAAGAGATGCTGCTCTTTAACCGCCTATAGTCTCCCAGCTAAGTAAGTTGGTAAGCACCTATTAAATAACTTAAGAAGTAGATCCTAAATTAAAGAAACTCACTAATTAGCTCCGGAAGCTTAATTTTAGGATAGTTAAATTGGCAGGCGTTGTATTTTTAATGCTATTCCTAGATAGGATTCGCTAAGATCTAATATAGTACATATAGCTCCTAAATAGGGCGTTAGTGTATTAAGAATAAATGGGCCTAAGACCGGCGCTAAATAATAGACCATAGCCGCCCTATAAGGGAGCGCTATAAAACAATATAAGCTGGGTCTAGGAAGGTATAAAGGGCTAGGAAACTTTGGCGTATACCTAATATAAGCTTAGATATATTATAGATATAGGGGTTTTTACCGTTTTATTAATTAGTGTCTATAGCTCTAGGAATTGGTTTATTATAGTTTTGTGTATATAAATGAGAATAACTAAATCTGCTTTAGAATATATAAGTGTTTAGGAAATATAATTCCGTATTTACTAAGTGACAATTAGATTTAGTTCCTTAAAGACTAGCTAAGGTAGAATATAAATATTAATCCTAACGCTCTAGGGACAAATATTTAACCAAAGGCAGCTTTGGTAGAGTTTATAGATAGAAGTAATGTTAAAAGTAAGGAGGAACTCAGCGAGTCCTAGGAGGATGTGTACTAAGTAGAGTTAATATATATTAATTTAGTAGAAGCTGCAACCTAGTTATAGCCTACGTTATGGTTATATAATCTTAGGAGACTGTAAGGGGAAGTAAGAGTAATAAAGCCGCCTTTAAAACCATCTAGTTAGCAACTAGTAGTAGTTTAAAATATATAACTAGGAGGATATGTCTAAATCACCCTATAGCCCTAATAGTAGGCTCCTTAACCACTATTAAGTAATAATAAGATTAATAAAATGGACTATACTAAACAGCTAAGATAGACGGAGTAGATAGTGGATGTAATAATAATAGCTAAAGCGCTACAATTAAAGCTAGTTAGGATAATAGATATACTAAAGGGAAACGTTTTAAGTCTAATAGTAATAGCGGACAAGATCTTGTTAAAAACTATTAAAGTTACTATTAGTGACTGCCTTATATATATGCCTAAGGTCGCAAGGCTATTCTTTAAGCCTTTCCTGCCACCTTTTATAGAGCCTTACTAATAGAAGTAGGAAGACGTTAAGGTATCTATATTGTTAGTATACCTAACATTCTATGTTGATCAAGCCAGCTTAATAACTGCTAAGGTGGATTAGATTAAACAAGAAGTAGGATTTATCTAGTTTTAAAGATGGTGCCTAAAGGTAGAAGCGCAGATAGAAGATAAAAGGGCTAAGTACTTAATTAACTCTGGAGTAGAGCTTAACCTTATTAAGAAAAGCGTAGCTCTATAATACAGTTTACCAATATTAAGTCTGCCCCTATAACTATAGAGTGCACGTCTAATGTCTGCCAATGGGACTTAGTCTAAGTTTATTGGATTAGTATATGCGGTCCCTATAGTAATGTAAGGGCACGAAGAGGCTTCGGGAAAGATTCGAAGGAATAATATAAATTCTATCTAAATCTGAGGGTATATAGCTCTTGCTAGGAACAAGACGTTGCGTAAAGAAGAGAAAGGA